>ERZ834382.2699-NODE-2699-length-11960-cov-2.755061_pt1 | contig 11960 bp, 10 predicted proteins | sample MGYA00519692_ERZ834382 | MGnify/ENA primary metagenome ERZ834382 (study PRJEB31850, sample SAMEA3708751) | human gut metagenome | biome: human gut; feature: human-associated habitat; material: faeces | place: China | collected 2014 ...
CTCTGAAAGCAGAAATCGTGTGCGCCAGAGGGCTTCACGATTCCTTGAGTTTCATCTCCATTGCACAAAAAGAAACTTTCCATATCTGAAAGGTTCTCCCCGCGATCTACTCTTTGGTTTTCTTTGCTTTGCATCCTGCTTAGGTGTCATACTTGTTTCTCAGGGGCATATTTGTATGGAAATGGGGGAATGCAGGTAAATGTAATGGGGATAGGTATCTTGAAATATTTCATTGGTGCAGTTGGCTACACCGCTTATGAACCATACCTTTCCCATTATTTTACGCGAAAAGAAGGTGTTCCCCGCCTTTCGGCTTTGGAACACCTTCTTAATTTCTCATTCCCTATTTATCATCTCATCACAATGTAACGGACGATGACATCGATCCCTGCTGCGATCAGAAGTGCTCCGCCTCCGATGTAGGCTTTTGACTTCTGCTCAAATCCCAGCCGGTAACCCGTATAGAGCCCGATGATGACCATTGCGATCGTGACGCAGATAATCATGATCAATACTGCTTTTATATCTGCCTCTAAGAATGCAAATGCGATTCCTGTCAGGATCGTGAATATCGTTCCTTTTGCGATCGAAAAGAAGGTTTTTTTAATATCCAGACCATCTTCCCGTTTCTCTACGATCCTTTCATTTCTCCATGCTTTAACAAACATCCGAAGACCCATGCCAAACAGGATCAGAATTGCAAGTATCCTTCCTATAAAGGCTTCTCCACTCAGTTGTGTATCATACTGGTTCAGGAGAGTTACCAAAAAGCTGCCGATGAGAAGTGCGATTGTCTGCCACAAGGCGATCACGGTAACTGCCATGGATAAGCGTTTCTTTTCCAGTTTTGCGACTAATGCACCCTGACACTCTACTGCCGCAAAAGTATCCAGCGACATGCCAATGGTAATCAGCACAATTTCTATCCAGCTCATTCCTCCCTCTCCTTTCCGTTTCTGTTAGTCTTCGTCTGTTCCTACGCCCTCAGTACGGATAATGAATTTCACTTCTCCAAGAGTATCCTCAGAAATATCTGAGAATGACTGATAATCTGAACCAGCCTGCATTACTGCTACAACTTTGTTTAACATACCTTTGACATCGCCATTGTAGGTATCTGCTAACTTCTGTATTCCTTCTTCATCGAATTTTACCATTCCCTCATTCAATGTTACGGAACCGTCTGCTAATTTGCCAACACCATCTGTTAATGCCGGTACCTGATCAGCAAGTGCCTGTGTACCATTCTTTAATGCGTCCATTCCTGTTACTAAGCTGTAACCGTTAGACTGTACTGCTTCAATTCCTGCTGCTACTGTTTTCTTTGCTGACTCAGCTCCTGCGATCGCACCCTGTGCTGCTCCACTCTTAGCTCCTGATAATGCTGCTGTCTGAGCTGCCTCGGTTGCTCCTGTTACGGCACCCTGTGCTGCTCCGCTCTTAGCTCCTGTGATCGCTGCCTGCTGTGCTGCTGCTGTTGCTCCGGATACTGCTCCTGCTGCTGCTCCACTCTTAGCTCCTGTTACAGCTGCCTGCTGCGCTGCTGCTGTTGCTCCGGATACTGCTCCTGCTGCTGCTCCCTGTTTTGCTCCTGTTACGGCTGCCTGCTGTGCTGCTAATGTTGCTCCTGCTACCGCACCCTGGGATGCTCCCTGTTTTGCTCCTGCTACCGCACCTTTTTCTGCTCCCTGCTTAGCTCCTGTTACGGCTGCTTTCTGTGCTGCCTGCGTTGCTGCATTCTCACATGCTGCCGCTACATTTGGAGCGGCTCCTTCTCCGATCTGTGCTGCCATAGCATCGATCAACTGATAAGCCTGTGCTGTTGCATCTTCATCACTGATGCTGCCGCCTGCTGCTGCTACATTTGCCTTGATACCTGCTTTTAAGATTGGGAGAAGCTGTGCATTTCCCTTTAATGCTGCAGAAACAGTACTTGTAGTCGTTGCTTTTGCCTGATCTTCAATTGCCTGACGCTGTCCTGCATCAAATTCTGCTTTGACTGCTGCGGCTGCTAATTTCTGGATATTGCCTGCCTCAGCATCTACAAGCTGGTCTGCCTGGCTCTTAATATCTGCTTCCTGTGCTGTTACAAGTGCTTCCGCCTGTTTTGCAATTTCTGCCTGCTGTGCTGCTACGGTATCAGCTGCCTGTTTCTTAATCGCTTCTGCCTGTGCATCTACGGTTGCAGACGCCTGTTTTTCAATGCTTTCTTTCTGAGATGCCACCGTATCGGCTGCCTGTTTCTTAATGGAATCTGCCTGTTTGTCTACGGTATCAGATGCCTGTTTTTCAATGCTCTTCTTCTGGGATGCTACCGTATCGGCTGCCTGTTTCTTAATGGAATCTGCCTGTGCATCTACAGTCTCTGATGCCTGCTTAGAAGCGGCTGCTTTTTCTTCTTCTGTCATTGCAGTATTTAAGGTTGCATCTAAGGAAGATACACCATTGCGAAGAGATTCTGTGCTGCTGTTTAAGGTGTTTGCACCATCTGCTAATGCAGGAACTTTACTTCTTAACTGCTCTAAACCTTCACGAAGCTCTTTTGTTCCGTCTGCTAACTGTGAAGAAGAATCAGAAAGTGTATCAATTGCATCATCTAAATCGCTTAAGTCTACGAAATCTTCTACATTGTCGCTGCTTGTAATACCGCTTAACATAACGCTCATGGTCATATCCATGGAGAAATCTTTTACGTCAGCAGTTACTTCTACATATTCCGGGATATCAATATCTTCGGAGAAATCAGAAGAAGTTACTTTTAAGCTGTCCTTTAAGCCCGGCATTGCAACGCCGACCACCATGTTCTTGTCACCGTCAGAAATAACTTTACCATTCTTAACCTTAACGTTTGTAAAGCTGTCGTCTAAGATCATTCCTGTCATAATGGTAAATGGTACATAAACGCTATACTTCTTACCGTCTACAGTTGTAGTAGTTTTCTGGTTGTTCTTGTAATCAAAACGGATCGTAACTTTTCCGCTCTTGCCTGCGATCTCATCCGGATCCATCTTCTCACCGTCTAAGTAGTAAGAAATGGTCTGTTTTACAGGAAGCTCTTTATCTGTTTTTCCCTGATAATAGATGTCTTTTCCTTTTGCTTTCCAGATGATCTTTCCGTCTTTTTCTTCAAACTTCTCTTTACCTTTGACATTCTTGATGTCTTTTAAGTCTGAAACGTCTTCAATTGTCTCATTTCCATCCGGGTTCTTTAACCAGTCACTGACAATGACATCTTTTGCTTTTCCGGAGTTATCTGCAACAACGTAAACAGTCTCTTCTTTTCCGACTTCTTCGTCTGCTGCTTTGCTGATCTTAGAAGAAAGAACTTCTTTTAAGTCTTCTTCATCATCTTTGTTATCTTTTTTGTCTTTCTTATCGGTAGACTCCTGTGTAGTCTCTGCCTTTGTAGATGTCTTTGCTGCATTAACAGTGTATACACCGGCACTTCCGCCTGCAACGGCGATGGTTAATACGCCGGCTGCAATACGGATCACATATCTATTTTTAAATCTTCTTTTTAATTCAGGTAATTTCATCTTGGTTCCTCCTTAATTTTTTTGCACAAATCCTTTACTTGTCTTGCAGATTATCTTATCAAAAATCATAAACATGGACGGCAGTATGAAGATTACTACGAACATACTGATGATCGCACCTCTTGCCATCAGTGAGCAAAGAGAAGCTATCATGTCTACGTTTGAATATAGACCTACACCAAATGTTGCTGCAAAGAAACTCAACGCACTGACAATAACGGACTGCATAGATGCTCCTAAGGCAGATGTAATTGCCTCCTGCTTTTCTACTCCATTGTATCTTGCTTTACGATACTTCGTTGTCATCAGGATTGCATAGTCTACGGTGGCTCCTAACTGGATCGTTCCAATTACGATTCCTGCAATAAACGGAAGTTTCGTTCCCGTAAACGCCGGAATACCCATGTTAATGAAGATAGCAAACTCAATAACCGCTACTAAGATAATTGGTAAGGATATTGATTTGAATACGCATGCAATAATTAAGAAGATCGCACCGATGGATACTGTACTTACGACGTTGAAGTCATGGTTTGTGATCGTGATCAAGTCTTTTGTACAAGGTGCTTCACCGATCAGCATCGCATTTTTATCATACTTCTTCATAATCTTTTCAATCTTATCACACTGATCATTTACTTCATCAGATGCTACTTTGTATTCAGAACTGATCATCAACATCTGATAGTTCTCATCCATAACAACTTCTTTGATGTCTGATGGGATCATCTCTCTTGGTACGGTCGGTCCTACCAGACTGTCTAAACCAAGGGTCGCTTTTACACCATCCACGTCATCAATCTTGCTCATCATCTCGTTCACTTCTTTTGGCTCTAAGGATGAATCACAAAGGATAATGTGTGTAGAGTTCATTGCAAATGTTTCGTCTAACTTGTCATTTGCGATAACACTGTCCAGATTTCCCGGAAGTGTACCGGCTAAATCATAGTATACTTCATAATGAGTATAACCCCAAAGTGCAGGAATTAATACGATAATAAATGTTATGATAAATGCTTTGTAGTGTTTTACTACCCATCCGGAAATAACACCTAAATCCGGGATGATCGCTTTATGTCTTGTCTTGTCGATCGCTTTATCAAATACAAGGATCATAGACGGTAATACGGTTACACAGCAGATAACTCCGAAGATAACACCTTTTGCCATGGTAACACCAAGGTCAAGACCAAGGGTAAAGCTCATGAAGCAGAGTGCTACGAATCCTGCTACGGTTGTGATGGAACTTCCGATAACGGATGTTAAGGTGTTCGAAATTGCATGAGCCATCGCTCTCTTCTTATCATCCGGGAAACGCTCCTGGTTCTCTTCATAAGAATGCCACAGGAAAATGGAATAGTCCATCGTAACACCGAGCTGTAGTACCGCCGCAAGTGCCTGTGTGACATAGGAGATCTCTCCGAAGAACACATTCGAACCTAAGTTGTATATAATTGCCATTCCGATACTTAATAAGAAGAATACCGGGATCAATGCAGAGTCCATAGTCAGTGAAAGTACGATGACTGCAAGGATTACTGCGATGAGTACATAAATCGGTACCTCTTTGTCTGACAGGTTCTTCGTATCTGTAACGACTGCCGACATACCACTTATGTAACACTGTTTGTCTGCTACGCTTCGCAGCTCTTCGATCGCATCCATTGTTTCATCGGATGACATGGAGCTGTCAAAGAAAATTACCATTAAGGTTGCATCCTTGTCCTCATTGATGAATGCATCCTGTACCTTATCCGGTAACATGGTTTTTGGAATAGATAAATCTGCTAAGGAATCATACCAGAGAATTTTTTTCACATGGTCTACTTTTTCCATGTTCTTTCTCATCTTTGAAATGTCCTGATCTTCCATTCCTTCTACTACGCACATGGAAAATGCTCCTGTGCCAAATTCGTCCAAAAGAATGTCCTGACCCTTCATGGTGTCAATCTCTTTCGGTAAATAAGTTAGGATATCATAGTTTACTCTTGTGTGAAAATATCCTAGTGCTGCTGGGAAGAGCAAAATAATACTCACTATCAAAATCGGAATACGTAATTTTACTACTCCCTTTCCAAAATTAATCATCTTTCCTCATCTCTTTTCTTTAATCTCGAACTTGAGTATAAAAAAAAAGACCGAATAAATAAATATTCAATCTTTTTTTGCTGTCTTTTACGATTATACATTTCGGTGCTTTTGTATTGCGCCCTATACATTTCTATCCATGTGTATATTTTGTTACTACATTTCAGATAATATCTCGTCCAAAGAACGTTTTATGACATATTGATAAATATCTGCCACTTCTTTTGGCGGTATCACCATATTGCTCTTGATCCAGCTGATCGCCACAAAACACATGGACTGGCTGTAATACTCTGCTAAATGATCCGGTGTCAGCCAGGCATGTATCGGTTTCTTTCCGGTTACCTTATTCTCAATAACTCCTAAGATGATCTGCTTGATACAGGACTTTACAATACTCTCAAAGGAATTCTGTCCTTCTAACTTACACGCCTTACTATAGAAGTCCCGCTCTTTTTCAATGCTTGTAAACATCAGCACCAATGCCTCATGCACCATACCATTCTGAAGAAGCGGTCCGATTGGTTCTATGATCTGTGACATGATGATCCATTCTAACAGTTCATACTTGTCTTGAAAATGATTATAAAATGTCGGACGGATGACTCCCGCTTTATCTGTAATTTCCTTAATTGTAATCTTTTCTATTGGCTGTTTTAAGGTCAGCTCTTTAAAACTTTCCGCTAACAATGTGTCTACGGCGTTCTTTCCCTGATTTGTCATAAATTTCCTCTCAACTGCAACGGAATGATCCTTCTTCTACGACAGCTATAAAATAGCACGAAACCGTAAATATGTCAAATTTTCCGTCCCCTTTTTGGTCTCTTTGTGTCATTCCTCCTCATCAAATTCCACGGTTACAAAATATCCTTTTTCTGTCTCTTTTACATCTATGACTTTTCCTTCTCTGCTCTGTAAACGTTCGTTATATTTATAGTTTGCAGACATTGCATACGCCCGTCCTAAGGTATAGTAATAGGAATTGGGCAGTTTACCCTCTGTGACCGGCAGGATATCTCCGACTTCTAAGAGTCCTGTCCGCTCCATTTTAAATTCCATCTTCCGCATTTTGTTTCCTCGATCCTTCTATTATTATTCCTCTGTGTTCTGATTCCTTCGTTGCTTTCCTTATGCCTTCTTCCTGGTTACAAACAGGGTTGGCAGTGCTATTTCGCTGTACTGTGTGGAAATGATCTCGCTCTTTGAAATCCTTGAATACACTCCCTTGAATTTTCCACCATAAGTAAATAATCCGGTCAGGTTATACACAGGGAAAAATGTATGCTCGCCCTGTGCTAAATCCACGTTCATGGTCTGATACGGCACACAGAATTCCTGGATCAGATAGGTGCTGTCTGCATCGTTTCTTTCCTTATAGAAGTATTCCTTCCATTCCTCCGCATTGCACTCCACCCCTGCATGGATTCCCTGTGAACCGTAAGAATCCTCCGGCTTTAAGATCCACTTGTCTTTTTCGGTTAAGATTTCTTCTATATTTAAACGTTCATCATGGATGCTATAGGTCATCGGTACATGAGCCTTTACAAATGCGTTTTCTTCCTCTGTTAAAAATGCCTGCGTCTGTGGCAGATGTAATATCTTGTACAGGATTTTATTGTGGGCGATCTGCGTTCTGAAATCTCCGATCAGACATACAGCATTGTCCTTTACTGCTGCAATAAAATCTCCTACCTCTTCATAGTGCTTCATGATATCACTGGTAACGGCACGGCGGTAGATCGCATCCACCTGCATTCCGTCCGGTGTATACAGTGTACCATCCTTATATTGCAGACTTCGGATCTCACAAAGCTGTGCCTTGCATCCATGTGCCTTGAAATGCTCTGCAAAAATCTGAAATTCCATCTCTGTCGCATTTTCCATAAAATCTACGATCGCTACATTCGGATGTTCTTTCGGATTCTGACTGCTATGGTAAATCTCTAAAAATGTCTCCACCCAGGAATCAAAAAGCTCGAAACTCTTGAACTCATGGGTTTCTGCCATTTGCTGATAAGCTTTTGTCTTTTGGATCGCGATGTTTAACTCCCTGTCCTCGTTCATTGCCGAAGTTCCGTCGGTGTTAAATTCGCAGAATTTGAAATCACCTGTTTCTTCATTATAAAAGATGTCGATCCTTGCGATCGGGATCGGGCTGTCATAGGTCGGTTCTCTTAAGATCAGTTCCTCTAACTTCGGCTCGAATCCAAAAAGCCTCCGGTAATCTTCGTCTTTTGCATAGGCATCCATAACCTTATAAAAAATGCCACACATCGTACTGACCAGATCAGAGAATATCCGCTCCTCCCGTCCGGTAAAAATCTTTGGAACATAGAGTGCTTTGACACATCTGCCATGATACTGCGCCGTCGAGTTACGGATATATTCGTTTGCCTCTTTTGCCGTTCTCTCATGGGCTTCTATGTCCTGCTTTGTAATCTCAATATATTCATTCGTCAATCTGGTTGTCTCGCTCATTCTGATGCCTTCTTTTTTCTAATAATTTCTGCATTGGTTCTTGGGAACACTGCTGTAGGTAGGCAAAGATCTCGCCTGCCTTTCTTCCATATACCATGCCCTCTTCTCCATAGCTTATGATATTTTCTTTCGCCTGTGCAATCTCTTCTTCTGTCGGATTTCCTAAATACCTGCGTATTTTACTGATATTGCCTCCGTAAAAAATATCACGGATCAAAGCCGTATATGCAAAGGCTTCTTCCTTTGGCAGACTGTCTGCCATGCGGATCTCGATATAATTCTTTAACCGCACATCCGGAAATACCATCGACAGCATATGCTCGATCTCTTCCTCTGTCATGAGTCGTCCTCTATAGTACTCCGCTGCCGACCACTCTCCGGTCGGCATGATTATGCCGTGATCTCTTGCAAAGATCAGCGGTACATGATAGACATATTCTGCATAAGTATAAAAAGAAAATTCCTCGCTCATGCTTCCCGGAACGATTCCGCATCGTTTCTTGTCCACATGATTCCAGATTTCTGTCCGTGGAATATGTTTTTTTACGGGAATTCCGTCTATGACCGCTGTGTTCTCTGTCAGCAGTGCCAGCACCGGGGATAACATCTGGGCAAGCTGGAATTTTTTTACAAAATCCTGCTCGTTCAGATAGTCGATCGACACCTGTGTAGAGGCACTTCCGCGCATCATGCGGATTCCCATGGTCTCCGTGTGCTTAAAATATGCATCCATGTATTCATATCGTCTCTTTGGGATCAGTGGCAGCTCTGCGGCTTTTGCATACGGCTGATAGCCACAGGTTTCAAGTCTCATATGGCGTAGTCCTAAATAGGACTCCATTCGTTTTAGGAACCCTTCGTAGATCTGTTCTAATTCCTGTACGGTCTTTCTCGGAAAAATGCTGATCTCTAACTGGGCTGCCGGCTCTAAACTGATCGCATACTCCATCGTCACACAACCTAACAGGGAACGCTGCTCATACTCACACTGTTCGTTGCCAAATACTGCTTCTAACAATTCCGCTATCTCTTCATATGTTGCATTGGTATTGTCTTCTTTTATAACAAAATGTTCTATTTCAACTCCGATCCTACGGTTATAATCCTCCTTACAGCCTGCACGAAAATAATCTGTAATCTTTCTTATATTCATTCCTGCAAGATCCATCACTCAGCCTCGTCTTTCTATGTTGTTTCCGTTTTGCTTAGTATGCCTAGATATTCCCCCAATGTTTCAAACTCGTCCTCAAAAATACAATGACATAATGTATTTTTACGAATTCCATCTAAGCACTCTGCAAAATCCATCCATAAGACCCCGCTTACTTCTTCCTTTTGTAAACACATTCCTTCCGGTTCTATGTTTTTCTCCAATATAAAAATAGCACTGATTTCATGATTATGAAAGGGTTTTCCATAAAATTCCTCTTTTACATCCCCTTCGTGCATGCCAAGAAACCGTAAGTCTTCTGGACTTACGGCGATTCCAAGTTCCTCTTCTAATTCCCGGACTGCCGATTCCCTGTAATCGGCTCCTGCCGGCAGATGTCCGGCGGAAGAGATATCGTAACATCCTGGAAATGAATCCTTGTTATCACTCCGTTTTTGCAGCAATACATCATAGCCGCTCTTTTTATTCTTCCGAACCAGCCACACATGGGAGGTTCCATGAATGTCACCGTCCCGATGCACCAGTGAACGCGCCTTGACCTCCCCGGTCGGATTGCCTGCACTGTCACGGATATCAAAATATTCTTTCATACTCTGCCTTCTTAATCTAGATTCTTGCAACACCTGTTTCTTTTGCTACCTTAGCGACGGCTTCGGCTACGGCTGTTGCTACATTTTTATCTAATGCACTTGGAATGATGTAGTCTGCACTGAGCAGATCATCTGTTACAAAGGATGCGATTGCTTTTGCTGCTGCAATCTTCATCTCATCATTGATTTCACTTGCTCTTACATCTAACGCTCCACGGAAGATTCCAGGGAATGCAAGTACGTTGTTGATCTGGTTCGGGAAGTCACTGCGTCCGGTTCCTACGACTGCTGCTCCCGCTTCTTTTGCAAGGTCCGGCATGATCTCCGGTGTCGGATTTGCCATTGGAAAGAGGATCGGATTCTCGTTCATGGAACGTACCATATCCTGTGTTACACAGCCCGGTGCAGATACGCCGATAAATACGTCAGCTCCTTTTAATACTTCCGCAAGAGTTCCGGCTTCATGATCCCTGTTTGTGATCTTTGCCATTTCCTCTTTTTCTTTATTCAGACCTTCTCTGCCTTCATAGATTGCGCCTTTTCTGTCGCAGAGGATCACATTTTTTAATCCCATTGCGATCAACAGTTTGATGATGGCGATTCCTGCTGCACCTGCTCCGCTCGTTACCACTTTGATCTCTTCCATCTTCTTTCCGGTTAACTTTAAGGCATTTAAGAGTGCTGCTAAAGTTACTACTGCTGTTCCATGTTGGTCATCATGGAAGATCGGAATATCACAGGTTTCTTTTAATTTTTCTTCAATCTCAAAACAACGTGGTGCGGAAATATCCTCTAAGTTGATCCCGCCAAAACTTCCGGCGATCAGGCTGACAGTCTTTACGATATCATCCACTTCTTTGGAACGCACACAAATCGGTACTGCATCCACATCTCCAAAGGCTTTAAAGAGTGCACATTTTCCTTCCATAACCGGCATTCCTGCCTCCGGTCCGATGTCACCAAGTCCAAGTACCGCCGTACCGTCTGTTACGACTGCTACTAAATTAGAACGTCTGGTTAATTCATAGCTCTTATTTACATCTTTCTGGATCTCTAAACAAGGCTGTGCTACGCCCGGTGTATAGGCAAGGGATAAGTCATCTTTATCCTCTAACGGACAACGGCAGACTACTTCAATCTTTCCTTTCCAGTCATAGTGTCTTTTTAATGATTCTGATGCATAATCCATGTTTTTTATCTCCTTTTACTGCATTTAGTTTTCAAAATGATCTTTTTCTATCATAAGACAATCCCGCTTAGATTTCAATTGTCTGAATGACATCTTTTAAGATATTTGCACTGTCGATCAGCAGTCCTTTTTCACTGTCTGAAAGTTCCGGTTCCAATGACACGCTCTTTTGGCAGTCCTGTAATCTCCTGTACTGCATATGTAAGGACATCGACCGGATTGCTGACGATGATGTAAATCGCATCCGGTGCATAGGACTCTCCCTGTGCTAATTCTTTGGCAATATCCACCAATACGATTTCTGAGCACAATCCCTCTAATATCAGGGAATATGCGATGGAAGAACCTACTCTTCCTGACCCCAGAATACTTATTTTTTTATGACTGCTCATAAAAATTTCCCTCCTACATTAATCTTCTGACATGCATGATTTCATGCTATCAGTTGCGTAGGAGGGAGTCAATTAATTCGCTCGCTAATATTTGGTTAAACTTTAGACAATCTTCGGGATTCCTGCAAATCCTTTGGCTAAATCTTCCTCGGTCGGGATGTAGTCGGACATCTCTCCATTGTGGAATTTCTCATATGCGACCATATCAAAATAACCGGTTCCGGTCAGTCCGAACAGAATGGTCTTTTCTTCGCCTGTCTCTTTACACTTGAGTGCCTCATCGATTGCTGCACGGATCGCGTGGCTGCTCTCCGGTGCCGGAAGGATTCCTTCGACTCTTGCAAACTGCTCTGCTGCTTTAAAGACGCTGGTCTGCTCGACACTTCTTGCCTCTAAGAGTCCATCCTCGTACATCTGGGAAAGTGCCGGGTTCATGCCGTGGTAACGTAAACCTCCTGCATGGTTTGCAGACGGAATGAATCCGCTTCCAAGGGTATACATTTTTGCAAGCGGGCA
>ERZ834382.2709-NODE-2709-length-11918-cov-2.572789_pt1 | contig 11918 bp, 6 predicted proteins | sample MGYA00519692_ERZ834382 | MGnify/ENA primary metagenome ERZ834382 (study PRJEB31850, sample SAMEA3708751) | human gut metagenome | biome: human gut; feature: human-associated habitat; material: faeces | place: China | collected 2014 ...
CAGACACAGTTCGGATTTGTACCATGCTATGTCAACAGCCGTCTGACAGCACAGGGAATTCCGGTATCCTGCGAAGTAGATATCTATGGAGCACTCAGCGAATTCATCGGAACAGTTGTAAGTGAAGACACTGTAACACTCCTTGATATTAACAACTCTGTACCGGCCGACCTTTATGAAGAAGACATTAAGGGCAAATTCGATTACACACTGAAAGATACATTCATGGGATTCCACTGTGGAAATACTGCATCATCCAAACTTTCATTCTGCGAGATGAAATACCAGATGATCATGGCAAGATCTCTTCCGATTGAAGTAACACAGGGAACACTTGAAGGAGATATCAAACCTGGAGATATCACATTCTTCCGTCTGCAGAGCACATCAGACAATGTACTGAGAGCTTACATTGCACACGGTGAAGTCCTTCCAGTAGCAACACGTTCCTTCGGAGCAATCGGAATCTTCGCAATTCCGGAAATGGGCAGATTCTATCGTCATGTACTGATCGAAAAGAACTTCCCGCATCACGGAGCCGTAGCATTCGGACATTACGGAAAAGCACTTTACGAAGTATTCAAATACATCGGAGTACCGGTAGACGAAATCGGCTACAACCAGCCAAAAGGTGTACGTTACCCAACAGAAAATCCTTGGGGCTAATTAAAACTATACACAATCATATAAGGGGCGGTTGAATGAACCCGCCCCTTTATAGTACAAAGAAACACGAATTAAAAACAGGATTTATGTTTCAAGCAGGCGGTTCAATGTCTTGAGGACCAGATTATAGAAAATAAATATGGCAGATTCCATTTGAGGCAATGAAGATGAGACTCAGAAATTGTGGAAGCCATTGCTGATACAATTTCCGCCCTAAGAGGCTCATCGGAATGCTTTGCCGATTGGAAGATGCAATATTTATTTTCTATAATCTGGTCACAATCCCTCGAATCCGTCAGGTTGATATAAAAACCCTAACAAGGAGGAACATTATGCTCTATATAGGCGTAGACCTTGGAACATCCGCAGTAAAACTTCTGTTAATGGATGAAAAAGGCGACATCAAAAAAATTGTTTCAAAAGAATACCCATTATACTTCCCACATCCGGGCTGGTCAGAACAGCATCCGGAAGACTGGTTTACCCAGTCCGTAGAAGGCATCAAAGAACTGACTTCTGAGTGTGATAAGAGCCAGGTTGCAGGAATCAGCTTTGGTGGACAGATGCACGGACTGGTCATTCTGGATAAAGACGACCAGGTCATCCGCCCGGCAATTCTCTGGAACGATGGACGTACCACAGAAGAGACGGATTATCTGAATAACGAGATCGGAAAAGAAACGCTTTCTAAATACACAGCAAACATTGCATTTACTGGATTTACCGCACCAAAGATCCTGTGGGTAAAGAAAAATGAGCCGGAGAATTTTGCAAAGATCACAAAGATCATGCTTCCAAAAGATTATCTGGCATACTGCCTGTCAGGAAGCTTCTGCTCTGATTATTCGGATGCATCCGGCATGCTTCTGATGGATGTAGAACACAAATGCTGGTCCAAAGAAATGATGGACATCTGCGGCGTAACAGAAGAACAGCTTCCGAAGCTTTATGAAAGCTACGAAGTTGTGGGAAGTCTGAAGCCGGAAGTAGCAGCAGAACTCGGACTTTCTGAAAATGTAAAAATTATTGCAGGAGCAGGCGATAATGCAGCTGCAGCTGTCGGAACAGGAACAGTTGGTGACGGAAGATGCAACATTTCTCTTGGAACATCCGGAACCATCTTTATTTCCAGTGCAAACTTCGGCGTGGATAAGAACAATGCTCTGCATTCTTTTGCACATGCAGACGGTCATTATCATCTGATGGGATGCATGTTAAGTGCTGCATCCTGCAATAAATGGTGGGCAGAAGAGATTCTTCACACGGATGATTTTGCAGCAGAGCAGAAAGATATTACAAAGCTAGGTGAGAACCATGTGTTCTATCTTCCATATCTGATGGGAGAGCGTTCACCGCACAATGATCCATATGCAAGAGCTACCTTTACCGGTATGACGATGGATACCACAAGAGCAGATATGATGCAGGCAGTACTGGAGGGAGTTGTATTTGCACTCCGTGATTCCCTTGAAGTTGCAAAAAGCCTTGGAATCAAGATTGAACGTACCAAGATCTGCGGTGGTGGAGCAAAGAGTCCTCTTTGGAGAAAGATGATCGCCAATATCATGAACCTGAAAGTGGATATCATCGAGAGCGAAGAAGGACCGGCACTTGGAGGTGCAATCCTTGCAGCAGTCGGATGCGGCGAATACGAAAGCGTAGAAGCAGCAGCTGACAAGCTGGTTAAGATTGTAGATACCGTAGAACCGGAAGCAGAACTGGTTGAAAAATACGAAAAGAGATACCAAGAGTTCCGTCAGATTTATCCGGCACTCAAACCGGTATTTCCGCATATTCAGTAATTGAATATAAGATTTTTATGGCGTCAGTCACATTGAATCTTCTTCTTTGCAGTCCCCGTTGACAGTGAAAGTTAAAACCCGTATAATGAATTATAAGATTGACATGATGTGGAGGGCTTGATTCTATGATTATTGCAAAGAATGATGAAGATAAAAGAAGCCGTGTGTGGAACTATGTGACAGGAATTACGACCGTTCTGATCATTATCGTGGCTGGATATTTCATTTACCAGGGATTTTTCGGAAATCCGCTGGAAGGAAAGTGGAAGCATGATGAGAGTGATATGATACTGGAAGTAGATGACCATAATGAAGCAGAGCTTGACTGGAAGAACCTGATCGATGGTAAGGATGTGGATGTGGAACTTGGATATACACTGGATACCAAGGCAAAGCAGATTACATTTACTGTAAAGCAGGAAGAGCTGGATGAGACAGCGAAAGAACTTGGTGATAATGTAACTGCATCGGAAGTAGAGCAGGCGATCAATTCTGTACTCACTACATTCAATTACAGTGTGGACGGAACCGAGCTTACACTTACCGAGTGGGATTATGGGGACCAGATGATTTTTGAAAAAGCAGACAAATAAAGAGAACCCTCTCTCTGTGGGCACGAAAGTCCGCAGGCAGAGGGTTTTGTGTGAGAACAGGAGGTTAAAAGCAGATGACAAGGAAGGAGACAAAAGTAATAAATATCGGAGGAAGAAAGATCGGTGGAGGCAATCCGGTAGCGATCCAGTCCATGACAAATACAAAGACAGAGGACGTGGAATCTACAGTTGCACAGATTCTTGCTCTGGAAAAGGCAGGATGCGAGATTATCCGCTGTGCAGTTCCGAATATGGAAGCAGCACAGGCTTTACAAGAGATTAAGAAACAGATCCATATTCCACTGGTTGCAGATATACATTTTGATTATCGTCTTGCGATCGCTGCAATTGAAAACGGTGCAGATAAAATCCGTATCAATCCGGGGAATATCGGAAGTGAGGACAGAGTCCGTGCGGTTGTGGAGAAAGCAAAAGAATACGAGATTCCGATCCGTGTCGGGGTGAACAGTGGTTCGCTGGAGAAGAACCTTCTGGAAAAATATGGTGGTGTGACTGCAGAGGGAATCGTGGAAAGTGCACTTGACAAGGTACACATGATCGAGAACATGGGCTATGACAATCTGGTGGTCAGTATTAAGTCCTCAGATGTCATGATGTGTGTAAAAGCGCATGAGCTGATCGCAAAGAAATGCCCGTATCCGTTGCATGTGGGAATCACCGAGTCCGGGACGCTGCTTTCAGGCAATATTAAATCTTCAGTAGGACTTGGAATCATCCTTTATCAGGGAATCGGAGATACGATTCGTGTATCGCTGACAGGGGATCCATTAGAAGAGATCAAGAGTGCAAAACTGATCCTGAAAGCACTGGGACTTAGAAAAGGAGGAATTGAAGTTGTATCCTGCCCGACCTGTGGACGTACCAAGATTGATCTGATCGGACTTGCCAATAAAGTAGAGACGATGGTTGCTGAATATCCACTTGATATCAAGGTTGCAGTGATGGGATGCGTGGTAAATGGTCCTGGAGAAGCAAGAGAGGCAGATCTCGGAATCGCAGGAGGAATCGGTGAAGGACTTCTGATCAAGAAGGGAGAGATCATCCGTAAGGTAAAAGAGGATGAGCTTTTAGATGCACTTCGTAATGAACTGGAACATTGGGGCGAATAGAAGATGACAAAGCTATTTTTTGATGTGTTTCCAACATTGAATATGGATAACGACAGCCATATGCTGTTTGAAAAGGTGGAGGTGACGAAAATCACCTCCACTTCAGCCAGAAATCATATCAAGGTTTATATTTACAGTACCCATTTGATCCCGAAGAAGACGGTATGTTATGTGGAGGATCAGATTGAGGAGCAGCTGTTTTCGCAGGGGAATATTCCGGTGACGATCGTCGAGGAATACCGGCTTTCCGAGCAGTATACGCCGGAGAACCTGATGCATGCGTATAAGGAGAGTATCCTTTTTGAACTGGAACAGAAAAGTGTGCTGGAGAAGAATATGTTCCAGAAGGCGAAGTGCCGCTTCGAAGGGGAGCGTACTATGTGTCTGACTATGGCGGACACGATTGTTGCAGAGGGAAAGACCAGCGAGATCACCAGCTATCTGAAGGATGTCTTTGAGAACCGTTTCCATGTGCCGGTGGATGTGGAGATCGACTACGAAGAGGTGAAAGAGAGCAAATACAAGAAATTCAATGAGATGCAGCTTCAGCAGGAAGTAGATGCGATCAGGGAAAGGAATCAGAAGCTGCAGGCACAGCATGCTACGGAAGAGGCGGCGAAAGCAAAAGAAACGGAAGGCATATCAAAGAAGAAAGCGGAAAAAGCAGAAGATGCCGCTAAAGAAGCAGATGCATCAAGTACGCAGAATAAACAGGAACAGAAGAAACCGGAGACTCCGAAAAAGCAGGAATTTGCAGGAAAGTCCAGTGGGTTCAAAAGTGGCAAGGGAAGCTTTGTGCGTCGGGATTATCCGCTCAAGCGTTCCGATGACCCGAACGTAATCTATGGACGGGACTTTGACGATATGCCGATCGAGCTGAAGACAGTTACCGGAGAGATGGGTGAGATTACTTTCCGGGGACAGGTGATCAGCTTTGATACCCGTGAGATCCGGAACGAAAAGACAATCGTCATGTTTGCCGTGACCGACTTTACCGACACGATCATGGTCAAGATGTTTACCCGCAATGACCAGCTCCCGGATCTGCTTGCGGAGATTAAAAAAGGTGTATTTCTGAAAATCAAAGGAGTTACGACGATTGATAAATTTGATGGAGAGCTGACCATTGGTTCTGTAACCGGAATCCGCAAAACTTCGGATTTCCGTGTAACAAGAAAAGACAAGTATCCGGAAAAACGCGTGGAGCTTCACTGCCATACCAAGATGAGCGATATGGATGGTGTTTCCGAGGCAAAAGATCTGGTAAAGCGAGCACATGACTGGGGGCACCCGGCGATTGCGATCACCGATCATGGTGTGGTGCAGGGGTTTACCGATGCCAATCATGTGATCGAGGATCTGGATAAGGATGATCCATTTAAAGTTATTTATGGAGTGGAAGGATATCTGGTAGATGATCTGACTAAGATCGCAGAGAACGAAAAAGGACAGGACCTGGAAGGCACTTACGTGGTATTCGATATCGAGACAACCGGTTTTTCCGCTGTGACTGATCGGATCATCGAGATTGGCGCGGTAAAAGTGGAAGACGGTAAGATTACAGATAAGTTCAGTACCTTTGTCAATCCGAAACGTCCGATCCCGTTCCGTATCACGGAACTTACCAGCATCACCGATGAGATGGTCATCGATTCGCCGGATATTGAGACGATCTTGCCGCAGTTTATAGAATTTATTGGCGATGCGGTTCTGGTGGCGCATAATGCTTCTTTTGATGTGGGATTTATCGAGCAGAACTGCAAAAGGCAGAAGATTGAGGCTGATTTTACTTATGTAGATACCGTTGCACTTGCCCGTGTCCTTCTTCCGGCACTGAACCGTTTCAAGCTGGATACCGTTGCAAAAGCTTTAAATATTTCCCTGGAGAATCATCACCGCGCAGTTGATGATGCAGGCTGCACGGCAGAAATCTTTGTGAAATTTGTGCAGATGCTTAAAGAACGGGAACTGACAACGCTTGCAAAAGTTAATGAATTTGGGGATCTGAACCCGGATTCTATTAAAAAGCTTCCGACTTATCATGTCATTATTCTTGCAAGAAATGACATTGGTCGTGTGAATTTGTATCAGCTTGTTTCTGCATCCCATCTGGTTTACTATAATCGCAGACCCCGTATCCCGAAAAGTGTGCTAAATGAGCACCGGGAAGGTCTGATCGTGGGAAGTGCCTGCGAAGCCGGAGAGCTTTACCGTGCACTTCTGGATGGAAAGCCGGATGAGACGATCGCGAAGATCGTGGATTTTTATGACTATCTGGAAATCCAGCCGCTTGGAAACAATGCATTTATGGTAGAGAGTGACAAAGTAACTTCGGTCAATTCTATGGAAGATATCATGGATCTGAACCGGAAGATTGTGCATCTTGGGGAGCAGTTCCACAAACCGGTCGTGGGAACTTGTGACGTACATTTCATGGATCCGGAAGATGAGGTATACCGCCGGATCATCATGGCAGGAAAAGGATTTGGAGATGCCGATAAGCAGGCACCACTATACCTTCGTACAACGGAGGAAATGCTGGATGAATTTGCCTACCTTGGTTCGGAAAAAGCGTATGAAGTTGTGATCAGGAACACCAATCTGATTGCGGATATGATCGAGAAGATTTCTCCGGTCCGCCCGGATAAGTGTCCTCCGGTTATTGAGAATTCCGACCAGATGCTGCGAGATATCTGTTATAATAAAGCCCATTCTATGTACGGGGATCCCCTTCCGGAGATCGTACATGAACGACTGGAAAGAGAACTGAATTCCATCATTTCCAATGGATTTGCGGTTATGTATATCATTGCGCAGAAGCTGGTATGGAAATCCAACGAGGATGGTTACCTGGTAGGATCCCGTGGTTCGGTAGGATCTTCATTCGTTGCAACTATGGCAGGAATCACGGAGGTCAATCCTCTGGTTCCACATTACTATTGCAGCAATTGTCACTATAGTGATTTTGATTCGGAAGAAGTGAAAAAATATGTGGGTGGCTGTGGACACGATATGCCGGATAAGAACTGTCCGGTCTGTGGACAGAAGCTGGTCAAAGACGGATTTGATATTCCATTTGAGACCTTCCTTGGATTCAAGGGAAACAAAGAGCCGGATATCGACCTGAATTTCTCCGGAGATTATCAGAGTAAAGCGCATAAGTATACGGAGGTTATTTTCGGAAAAGGTCAGACCTTCCGTGCCGGAACCATTGCCGCACTTGCAGAAAAGACGGCTTATGGATATGTGAAGAATTATTATGAGGATCGTGGTGACCGTAAGCGAAACTGTGAGATCGATCGTATCGTAGCTGGCTGTACCGGAATCCGCCGAAGTACCGGACAGCATCCGGGAGGAATCGTAGTTCTTCCGCATGGAGAGGACATTAACTCTTTCACTCCAATTCAGCATCCGGCAAATGATATGACGACCGATATTATCACCACTCATTTTGATTATCATTCCATCGACCACAACCTTTTGAAACTGGATATTCTCGGACACGATGATCCGACCATGATCAAAACGCTGGAAGAGCTGATCAATTCCGATGCGATGGACAATAAATACGATGGAGTGAATAATGTATTTAAAGCGACTGATATTCCATTGGATGATCCAGGTGTAATGGGACTTTTTGCAGGAACAGAGGTGCTCGGTATCACACCGGAGGACATTGACGGATGTCCGCTTGGTTGTCTGGGAGTTCCGGAGTTTGGTACAGATTTTGTTATCCAGATGGTAATTGATACCAAGCCAAAGACGCTTTCGGACCTGATCCGTATTTCAGGTCTGTCTCATGGAACAGATGTGTGGCTGAACAATGCACAGACCCTGATTGAAGAAGGAAAGGCAACCATTTCCACGGCAATCTGTACCCGTGATGATATCATGACTTATCTGATCAACAAAGGTGTTGAAAGTGAAGAATCCTTCACAATCATGGAACGTGTGCGTAAAGGAACCGTCGCAAAAGGAAAATGTAAAGAGTGGTCACAGTTTAAAAAAGATATGCTGGAGCATGATGTGCCGGAATGGTATATCTGGTCCTGTGAGCGGATCAAATACATGTTCCCGAAAGCCCATGCTGCAGCTTATGTCATGATGGCATACCGGATTGCCTACTGCAAGATCAATTATCCGCTTGCCTATTATGCGGCATACTTCGGAATCCGTGCATCTGCATTCTCTTACGAACTGATGGGACAGGGAAAAGAAAAACTTCTCTACCATATGAAAGAATATAAAAGAAGAGCAGAACTCAATCAGCTCAGTAAAAAAGATCAGGATACCTTAAAAGATATGAAAAATGTACTGGAAATGTATGCCAGAGGATTTGATTTTTTACCGATCGATATCTACAAATCCAAAGCATCCAAGTTCCAGATCGTCGGCGACAAGCTCCTTCCGCCGTTCAACACCATTGACGGCATGGGCGATAAAGCCGCCGAGGCTATGGAAATTGCCGCTAAAGACGGACCATACCTCTCTAAAGATGATTTCCGTCAGAGAACAAAAGTCAGCAAGACATTGGTTGACTTGATGGCAGATATGGGTTTGCTGGGCGACCTCCCGGAGACCAATCAGTTATCCCTGTTTGATTTTGCCTAAATAGAAAGTCAAAGTACTTAAAGATAAGTTATCATTCAATATAACTTAAAAAAGTGCTTTGGCTTTTTTGCATATAAGAGAAAAGTATAAATTTGCATTTGGTTAGGTTAAACAAAGCCTTTTGCTGCATTTTGCCAGTAACGTAGAAGCAGAGTTCCGTTCCGACTATATCCATTTCCAATTCCGTTGAGTGCAATGGAGATGAAACACAAGTCGGAACTCTGGCACCACCGATTCCACACCCATAAAAATGCACAAAATCATCCCTATTTTTTTGGTAGTTATTTATGGCTGAAAATGATTGACTTTGACTGAAAAAGGCGATATATTAGACCTAAAGATGAACGAAAAAGAAAACAAATGATTGAAAATGACTGAAATATAAAATACAATTGAATAAATCAGTCATAACCAGTCAAAATGGAGGTGAGATAAGTGCTTGCAGAAGAAAGATTCAGTGAAATTCTGAAATTAGTGAATGAACACAAGACAATCACTGTTCAGGAACTGACCGAGCTTCTGGATATGTCAGAGTCAACGATACGAAGAGATCTGACAACACTTCATAAAAAAGGAAAGCTGATCAAGGTACATGCAACCGCAGTCAATATGGCGCAGTACACCAGAGATGAATCTGTTGCAGTCAGACAGGATCTGAACATTGATGAAAAGGTGCAGATCGGAAAGTATGCATCATCTCTGATTGAAAAAGATGATTTTGTTTATATCGATGCCGGAACGACCACGGATTTCCTGATTGATTTCCTGACAGAGCAGGACGCTGTGTATGTGACAAACGGAATCATGCATGCGAAGAAGCTAACACAGAAAGGCTGTATAGTTTATCTGATCGGTGGGGAATTAAAAGAAGCAACGCTGGCACTGGTCGGAGAGGAAGCAATGAAAACCCTGGGAAGATATCATTTCACAAAAGGATTCTTCGGAACCAATGGGATTCATATAGAGAGTGGATGCACCACACCGGATATCCGGGAGGCTGCGATCAAAGAGATGGCAATCTTAAGAAGCGCAAAGGCTTACATCCTTGCAGATTCAACCAAATTCGGTCAGGTAGCACCGGTAACATTTTCAGAACTGGATGCAGTGGACATCATTACAACAAAGCTTAAGGATGCTACATTTAACAAATATAAAAATATTGTGGAGGTTGCAAAATAATGATTTACACAGTGACATTTAACCCGTCTTTGGACTATGTGGTACAGGCAGATCAGCTGATCCCGGGAGATATTAACCGGACAACAAGCGAACATATCTATCCGGGAGGAAAAGGAAACAACGTATCTGTGATCCTTTCCAATCTGGGACTTAAGAGCAAAGCGCTTGGATTCAAGGCAGGATTTACCGGAGATGTACTGGAAAAGATGCTGGAAGAGTTCGGATGTGAGACAGATTTTATCCCGTTAAAAGAAGGTAATAGCCGAATCAATGTAAAGATCAATGCAGGAACTGAGACTGAGATCAACGGACAGGGACCGGTTATCACAGAAGAAGCAATCCAGGCATTATATGAAAAGCTGGATAAGCTGGAAGAAGGCGATGTACTGATCCTTGCAGGAAGTATTCCGAATACTCTGCCAGAAGATATTTATGAGAGAATCCTGGAGAGACTTTCCGGAAAAGAAATCCGTTTTGTAGTGGATGCAACCAAGGATCTTCTTTTAAAAGTTATGAAATATCATCCGTTCCTGATCAAACCGAACAACCATGAGTTAGGTGAGATGTTTAACGTAGAACTGAAGAGAAAAGAAGACATCATCATTTATGCGAAGAAATTACAGGCACTTGGAGCACAGCATGTACTGGTATCCATGGCAGGTGACGGAGCGATCCTTGTGACAAAGGATGGAAAAGTCTATGAAACCATGCCTCCGAAAGGAAAGGTTGTCAATTCTGTTGGCGCAGGTGATTCTATGGTGGCAGGATTTATTACCGGATATCTGAATACAAAAGATATGGAAAAAGCATTCCGTCTGGGTGTGGCGGCAGGAAGCGCTTCGGCATTCTGTTCGTGGCTCGCTACAAGAGATGAGATTGTTGCACTTCTTGGAGAACCGGCAGAAGTGTATCATATATAAAATCAAATGGGAGGAATGACAAGATGAAGATTACAGACTTACTCAAAAAGCAAAGTATTTGCCTCGATGGCAAGGCAGACTCCAAAGAGCAGGTCATCCGTGAAATGGTCGATCTGATGGCAGAAGGCGGGAACATCAATGACATTGACACCTATCGTGAAACCGTCTTCAAACGAGAAGAAGAAGGAACTACAGGAATTGGTGAAGGCATTGCAATCCCGCATGGCAAGACTGAAGCGGTAAGCGCACCGGGACTTGCAGCCATGGTACTTCCGGAGGGTGTAGATTATGATTCTCTGGACGGAGAACCGGCATACCTTATTTTCCTGATCGCAGCACCGAATACAGAGGACAATGTACATCTGGAAGTACTCAGTCGTCTGTCCATGCTTCTGATGGATGAGGATTTCAGAAACAAGCTGCTTCATGCAAAGGATGTTGATGAATTTCTTGCTTATGTTGATGCAGCCGAGAAAGAAAAATTCCCGGAAGAAGCAGAAGAAAAAGCAGAAGCTCCGGCGGATGCATCTGCAAAACCGTATCAGATCCTCGCAGTTACCGCATGCCCGACCGGTATCGCCCATACTTACATGGCGGCGGAAGGTCTGGAAAAGAAAGCGAAAGAAATGGGAGTTACCATCAAGGTAGAAACAAATGGATCTGGTGGTGCCAAGAACGTACTGACACCGGAAGAAATCGCTGCCTGCGACTGTATCATCATTGCAGCCGACAAGGATGTCGCAATGGCAAGATTTGACGGCAAGCCGCTGATCAGTACAAAGGTATCTGACGGAATCAACAAAGCACAGGAGCTGATCGAACGTGCCTTGAGTGGAAATGCTCCAGTTTATCACAGCAAGGGTGGAGCAACAGAAGAGGGTGGTGCGTCAGCTGACGGAGATACCATCGGACGCAAGATTTATAAGAGCCTGATGAATGGAGTATCCCATATGCTTCCGTTCGTAATCGGCGGTGGAATCCTGATCGCACTTTCTTTTCTGGTTGACGGTGCTAATG
>ERZ834382.2710-NODE-2710-length-11916-cov-4.218278_pt1 | contig 11916 bp, 9 predicted proteins | sample MGYA00519692_ERZ834382 | MGnify/ENA primary metagenome ERZ834382 (study PRJEB31850, sample SAMEA3708751) | human gut metagenome | biome: human gut; feature: human-associated habitat; material: faeces | place: China | collected 2014 ...
GCTGTGCCTCCGGCAGAGCGCCGCAAGGCGAAGAACCCGGCGCGCCGTACCTTCCAGGCCATCCGCATCGCCGTAAACTCCGAGCTGGATGCACTGAATGAGGGCCTCGACGCTATCTTCGGCTGTCTGGCCCCGGGCGGGCGGCTCTGCGTCATCACCTTCCACAGCCTGGAGGATCGGCTCGTCAAGAACAAGTTCCGCCGCTGGGCACAGCGCTGCACCTGCCCGCCGGAGCAGCCCATCTGCACCTGCGGAGGTGTGGCCAAGGCCAAGCTGATTACCCGCAAGCCCATTGAGGCTGACGCCGCGGAGCTGGAGACCAACCGTCGCAGCCGCAGCGCCAAATTGAGAGTGTTGGAGAAAGCATAAGAGGCATTATTCATGACAACTGTTTTGCTGCACGAGGGCTCGGCAGCACCGAAACTGGAGCCCCCGCCGCGCCCGCAGGTGCGTGCGGTGCGCGGCGGCAACCACGGCCTGAACCGCGTCCGCCATGTGATGCGGACTGCCGTGATCGTGCTGATCCTTGCCGTGTCTGGCGGGCTGGCAATCAGCAGCCTGATGAGCGGTGCAACGCTGATGGAACTGAACGCACAGGTCGATGAGGTCAGCGCCCAGCTGGCCGAGGCCCAGAGCGAATACGACTACCTGAACACCCGGATGAACGACATCACGAGCCGCGCCAGTCTGCAGCAGGTGGCCGAGGGTGAGCTGGGACTGGTCAAGGCCGATCCCAGCCAGATCACCTACGTCCAGCTGGAGGACCAGAGCATCATTGAGCGGAACACCGGCGCCGCGGGCCGCCTGTTGGATGAGGTGCGCACGGCAGCGCTGAGCCTGCTGGACAGCCTGAACCCGTAAAACAACCAAAAATATGCAGCTACGAGCCTTTTTGCTGCACGGCCTTGCTGCCGTCGGCAAAAAGGCTTTTGAAATAACAAGGTGTATCCATGACAGAGCAACGACCCAACCATTCCCCCCGGCATCGTCCCCGGGCAAGCAAGGGCATAAAATACTGGACGCTGTTTTGCATGACAGTATTTATCCTCGTCTGCTACGGCGTGCTGGTCTACCAGCTGTATGTGTGGCAGGTGCGTGATGCCGAGAGCTACCGCGCCGAGGCTGTGACCCAGCAGCTGAAGGACACAACGCTGCCCGCTGTGCGCGGCTCGATCTACAGCGCCAACGGCAAGCTGCTGGCCAAGAGCAGTACGGTATGGAACATCGTGGCCGACCCGTCCTCCGTTTTAAAGAGCGGGGCGACGGAGGACCAGATCCGCACAGCGGCAGAGCACATTGCCGAGCTGCTGGACGACGGCACAACGGCGGACACTGTGTACAAGGCGCTGACGGCGTCCAACAAGGATACCGGTGAGCCGTACCAGTACCGTGTGGTGAAAAAGGGTGTCGAAAAGCCCGTGGCGGATGCCATCCTGGCCTATGCAGACAGCTACCGCCTCAAGGACGGCGCTGCGGGGGACACGAGCCTGCAGACCGAGGAAAAGGAGGACAAGAAGGACGGCGAGACAAAAACCGGCAAGGCAACCCGTATCCTCTACCTGACCAGCGAACAGGCAGCCTCCCGCACTTACCCCTACGGGGAGTTCCTGGCCTCGGTGCTGGGCTTCTGCAACGAGGACGGCTCGGGTGCCTACGGACTGGAAAAATATTACGACGAGACGCTGGCCGGTACGCCGGGCCGCAGCGTGGCCGAAACGGACGCCTACGGTGACCCGCTGGCCAGCGGTCAGGCCGACGTGCATGAAGCCATCGACGGCAGCAATCTGAACCTGACCATCGACGAGAACGTACAGTCCATCGTCGAGGAGTACCTGACCGAGGCGATGAGCACCTTTACGGTCCATGGCCGTGGAAGCGTCATTGTCATGAACGTCAAGACAGGCGCGATCCTGGCGATGGCGTCCCTTGAGCAGTTTGACCCCAACGACCCCAAGACGATCACCGACCCCAAGATGAACGAGATCCTGGCCAAAACAGAGATCGACGCGGAGGACATTGACTGGCTGGAAAGCCGTCTGGGCGAGAAGGCCGTCAAGGACATCATTGCAGACGGAAGCATCAGCCATGAAAAGACGACGAACGAGAAGGGCGAGGAGGTCTCCAGCGAGGCTACCCAGCTGCAGGGTATGATGCGCGAGGCCCAGTGGAAGAATAAGAACATTACCGAGCTGTATATGCCCGGCTCGGTGTTCAAGTTCATCACGGCCTCGGCAGGGCTGGACTCCGGTGTTATGAGTGCGGAGCAGACCTTCTACTGCAACGGCAGCCTGACCGTCAACGAGGGCAGCGAACTGTGGGAGCACACCTACCGCTGTGCCAACGGCGAGGTCCACCACCTGCAGGATATGGCAGGTGCGCTGAACCACAGCTGCAACCTCTGGTTCATTCAGGCGGCAGAGACGCTCAAGCCGCAGATCTTCTACGACTATATCCAGGCGTTCGGCTTTACCCAGCCCACCGGCATCGACCTGCCCAACGAGACCCGCTGGACCAGCGTCTACAACGCCGAGCAGATGGCAGAGGTCGATACAAACCTGTACACGGCGGCCTTCGGCCAGAACGAGTCCATCACCCCGATGCAGATGGCTACCGCCGTAGCGGCCATCGCCAACGGCGGCTACCTTGTTACGCCCTATGTCGTGGATTCCATCTCTGACAAGGACGGCAACATTATCTCCCAGACCGAGACGAACATCCGCCGCCAGGTCATCTCCGAAGAAGTCAGCCGACAGCTGCTGGCCATGATGGAAAACAACGTCCACGGGGCAGGGGACTACCACTCCTGCGCCAACGCCTACGTGGCGGGCTACCGCATCGGCGGCAAGTCCGGTACGGCAGAGCGCACGGACCGCCATCTGCGCGGCGACGGCGACTATTATAAAATGATGAGCTTTGCCGCTGTGCTGCCCATCGACGATCCCGAGATCGAGGTTTTCGTCCTGCTGGATGACCCGCGCTGGGTCAAGGACTATGCCAGCCAGGTCGTGGCCCCCGTCGTCGGCAACATCATCAGCGAGATCGCGCCCTATCTGGGCATCGAGCAGGACGCTGACTACAACCCCACCGGCACTGTGACCGTGCAGACCTGCCTGGACTACACCTGGACGAACGCGCAGGTCACGTTGAACCGCCTGGGCCTCAAGCATAAGCTGATCGGCCCCAGCAGCGGCAATATCGTCTACCAGTACCCCGTCGGCGGCAGCGTGGTGCCCGCGGGCTCCACCATTTACCTGTACACGGCCACCGACCAGAACTCGATGACCACAACGCCCGACGTCGTCGGCAAGACCGGCACCTTTGCCGAGCAGATGCTCAAGGCCGCCAACCTGAACGTGCAGTTCGCCGGCGACAGCAGCGGCAAGGTCGTGGCGCAGGACGTCGAGGCCGGAACCTCCGCTGCCTACGGCACGATCATAACGCTGACGATGGACAGCGGAGAGGATACCACCCATGACGCCCCGACGGTGACCGAGGAGATCGACCCGGCAAACGAGGAGGGGTAAGCATCCCCGCAGGGGCACCCGGGCTTTTGCGAAACGCTGCATTTCTGTATAGGAGGTCTTTTTCATGCAAACCATTCCTGCCAATCAACTGCTGGCCGGACTGACGCTGGCCGAGCCGGTCGCCATCCGCGCCGTTGTGACCGATAGCCGCAAGGTCGAGCCGGGCTGCGTTTTTGTCTGCCTCCCCGGCGAGCGTGTTGACGGCCATGACTACGCCGCCGGTGCCTACCGGAGCGGTGCAGAATATATCGTTGCCAACCATCCCGTCGAGGGCGTGCCTGCGGAGCGCACGGTCATTGTGCCGGACAGCGGCAAGGCCATGATCCGCATGGCGTCCAACTACAGGATGCTGTTCAACCCCAGAATGATCGGCGTCACGGGCAGCGTCGGCAAGACGACGACGAAGGAGTTCTGCTACGCGGTGCTCTCCGCCTTCGGCAAGACCCTCAAGACCGAGGGCAACCAGAACAATGACATCGGCGTGCCCAACACGCTGTTCCGCCTGACCGACGACACCGAGTACGCCGTTGTCGAGATGGGCATGGATCACGCGGGCGAGATCGAGCGTCTGACCCGCTGTGCCCGGCCCAGCGCGGGCATCATCACGATGATCGGTGTTTCGCATCTGGAAAATCTTGGCACGCGCGAGAATATACTGAAGGCAAAGCTGGAGATCTGCACCGGCCTGCCCGACGGCGCACCGCTGGCCCTGAACGCGGACAACGACCTGCTGCCCACGGCAAGCATCCCCAGCCGCCTGCGGCCGGTCTGGTTCGGCATTGACGCCGCGAATGCCGATGTCCGCGCGGTGGATGTCGTCACCGGCGCAAACGGCACGACCTTCAAAATCATCGATACGCAGTACGGTACGTTCGATGCCGCCATCCCGACAGCGGGCATCCACACGGTCTACGACGCGCTGGCCGCCTACGCCGCCGCGACCCGCCTGGGTCTGGACGCTGCCCGCTGCGCTGCCGCGCTGGCGACCTACCGGACGACGGGCATGCGCCAGCATATCGTGGAAAAGGGCGGCATCACCTTCATTGAGGACTGCTACAACGCCAGCCCCGACAGCATGAAGGCTGCGCTCTCTGTCCTCAAGGCACTGCCCAATGCCCGGAAGATCGCGCTGCTCGGCGATATGCTTGAGCTGGGCGGTGCGAGCGAGGAAGGGCACCGCCATACCGGCGAGTGGGCTGCTGACGCGGGCGTTGATGCACTCATCGCCTACGGCCCGCGCAGCGCCGCCATGGCCGAGGCCGCAAAAGCGCGCGGGGTTGCAGCGGTGCATTGCCAAACGGCGGAAGAAGTGCTACAATATGTACGGCAATTCGTGCGCCCCGGTGACGCTGTGCTGGTCAAGGCCAGCCACAGCATGGGCCTGGAGCAGCTGCTGCAGGAATACTATAAGGAATTGCCGCAGGGGTAAGCACCCCAACACACGTTTGGAGGAATCAACGGCATGGAGCAAATCTCATCCCTGTTGGCGGCGGCAGCCGTCGGCGGCTTTGCCATCACGGCGGTGGCGGGCAAATTCATGATCCCGGCGCTGCACCGGCTGCACTTTGGCCAGACCATCCGCGAGGAGGGCCCTACATGGCACAGCAAGAAAAACGGCACCCCCACCATGGGCGGCCTCTGCTTTATTCTGGGCATTCTGGCCACGCTGGGCATCGTCTGGGTCATGTACAGCCCTAAGCTGCCGGAGGTACTTGGTATGCCGCAACTGCAGGCCGGTATGCTGGTGCTGTTTCTCGCGTTCGGCTCGGGCCTCATCGGCTTTCTGGATGACTTCATTAAGGTCGTCAGGCATCGCAACCTCGGCCTGACCGAGGCGCAGAAGATGATTTTGCAGATCGCGCTGACCTTCGGGTTCATGTTCGGCCTGCACAGCCTCGGTCTGCTGACCACGCAGGTCCAGTTCCCGATTTTTGGGCTGGTGGACATGGGCTTGCTCTACTATCCCATCGCGTTTTTCGGCATCATCTTCCTTGTCAACGCCGTCAACCTTACCGACGGTCTGGACGGCCTGTGCACCGGCGTGACCTTCGTGTCGATGATCGGCTATCTGCTGGCCGGCAGTCTGCTGGGCTTTGTACATGTTTCGCTGATTGCCGCTGCCACGGCGGGTGCCTGCGCGGGCTTTCTGGTCTGGAACTTCTACCCGGCCAAGGTCTTTATGGGCGACACCGGCAGCATGTTCTTCGGCGGCATCGTAACGGCGCTGGCCTTTGTGATGCAGCGACCCGAGCTGGTGCTCTTTTTCGGCATTGTCTACATCTGGGACGCGATGACCGTCGTCATCCAGCGCACGTATTTTAAGGCGACCCACGGCAAGCGCATCTTCCGCATGACGCCGATCCACCACGCCTTTGAGATGCGCGGCTGGCGCGAGGTCAAGATCGACGGCTTCTTTGCGCTGATTGCCGTCATCGGTGTGGCAATGGGAATTTTTTACATCTGTGTGGCATAAGCAGCGGGGCCGGGCCTACCCGGCCTCTGCCTGTTTCTGCCCCTAAGGGAGGTGACCGCCCATGAGCACTGCCGTGAGCATTGTGCGTACACTGCTGGGCCTTTTGTTTGACCATACTATCGGAAATATTGTGCGCATGATACCCATCATACGCCTGCCCAAACTGGAGCGGGGGCCAGTCTCCCGGGGCTTTCTCGCCCTGCTGCTGGTCATTTTGTTCTTCGGGCTGACGATGCTGTTCTCAGCCAGCTATTCCAGCGCCTACGCCACCAGCGGTAAACTGTACAGTATCATTAAACCGCAGGTCATGATTGCACTTGTGGGGCTGGCCTTTATGTGGCTTCTGTCCAACATCAACTACCGCGCACTGCGTCTGATGAGTGAGAGCCTGTACATCATCACCATTGTGCTGCTGATCCTGGCGCTGCTCAGCCCGGAGGACACCAACGGCACCTACCGCTGGGTGTATCTGCCGGGCGGTGCCTCCTTCCAGCCGTCGGAGCTGGCAAAATTCTCACTCATGATCTGGACGGCAGATATGCTGGACCGCGACTATGACAAGAAGAACAGGCTGTGGTACGGCGCGATAAAGCCTGCGCTGCCGCTGCTGCCCATCCTGTATCTGTTGCACAAGGAGCCGCACAACTCCGCCATGATCCTGCTCTGCCTGATTTTTGCCACGATGCTCATCTGCACCCTCTCACCCGGCCGCTGGCTGCTGCCGCTCGTTCCGGCGTGTGCAGTAGCCGTCATGTACTTCCTGAAGGGGCTGGCCGGCGGGGAAGGCTACGCCGCGGGCCGTATGGACGCTACCTGGGGCCTTGCGCCGCTGGATACTGCCGGTATGGGGTGGCAGACCCGTCAGAGCATCTATGCCATCTCCACAGGCGGCATGTTCGGCGTGGGCATCGGCGCGAGCGTGCAGAAGCACCAGTGGCTGCCCTACGCCGAAAACGACTTTATCTTCGGCGTCATCGGTGAGGAGCTGGGCTTCTTCGGCTGTGTTATCCTCATCGGTGCGTTTGCGGTGCTGCTGATCATGGGCGTTATGATCGCCCTGCGTGCGCCCGACCTGTACGGCACGGTGCTGGGCATCGGCATCATCTCGCAGATTGCCTGGCAGGTATTTCTGCATATCGCCGTCGGCACGGCACTGATCCCCAACACCGGCATCAGCCTGCCGTTCTTCTCCTCCGGCGGCACCAGTCTGCTGCTGCTGCTGAGCGAGATGGGCGTGCTGTTGAGTATCTCGCGCGCCGGAAATGCCCGGGAACAGCGCCTGGCAGAGCAGCACCGCGCCGAGACAGAACGGATGCTGCAGCGCACCCGCTACCGCAGCAGAGCCGCGCGGTAAGGGGGACGCCCGATGTCCGCGGCACGGCGGGCACAGCCTATATTTTATTCTCATGGAGGTCCATCATGCGCGTTTTAATTGCTGCCGGCGGTACAGCCGGTCACATCAATCCGGCGCTGGCGATTGCCGGTGCCCTGAAGGCCGCGGACCCGACGGCGGAGATCCACTTTGCGGGCCGCCGCGAGGGGATGGAGTACGGCCTTGTCACCAAGGCAGGCTACCCCTTCCATCACATTGAAATCAACGGCTTCCAGCGCCATTTGAGCCTGGAAAACATTGGCCGCAACATCGTAGCCATCTGGCATCTGGCGCTGTCCGGCCCGCGCACCCGGAAGATTCTGAACGAGGTCAAGCCCGACCTTGTCATCGGCTGCGGCGGCTACGTCAGCGGGCCTATCGTCCGCGCGGCAGCCCGGCGCGGCATCAAGACAGCCATCCATGAGCAGAACGCCTTCCCCGGCGTGACCAACAAGCTGCTGGCGAAGGAGGTCAACATTGTGCTGGCCGCCAGCGCGGACGCGGTTGAAAAGCTCGGCGCGCCGGAAAAAACCACCGTCGTGGGCAACCCTGTCCGCCCCGAGGTGCTGACCGCGGACCGCGCCGCGGCGCGCGCCAAGCTGAACGCCGGAAACCGCACCGTGATTTTGAGCTTCGGCGGCAGTCTCGGTGCGGACCGCATCAATCAGGTCGTGGCCGACCTCTGCGCCTGGGAAAAGCAGACGCACCGGAACGTGCTTCACCTGCACGCCACCGGCAGCCGCGGCGTCAAGCTGTTTGAAGGGCTGGAAAAGGAAAAGGACTTTGCCCCCGGCGAGAACCTCGTCGTGACGGAGTATATCAACAACATGCCCCAGCTGCTGGCCGCGGCAGATCTCGTCATTGCCCGCTCCGGCGCACTGACGCTGGCCGAGCTCGAGGCTGTGGGCCGCGCATCGGTGCTGATCCCCAGCCCGAACGTGGCCGAAAACCATCAGTATTACAATGCCCTTGAGCTGCAAAAGGCCGGTGCGGCAGTCGTCATCGAGGAAAAGAACCTGACCGGTGACGGTCTTGTCAAAACTGTCGAGACCCTGCTGACCTCCCCCGGCAAGCTGGCCGAGATGGGCGCCAATGCCAAGACCCTCGGCAACCCGCACAGCCTTGATTTGATTACCGAAAAGCTGCTGAAGTTGGTCAACGGCTAAGCAAGGCTGCATACACCCTGTAGGAGCGAACATCGTTCGCCCGCCCGATGCGACGAGCGTCGCCGGGCCACACCCCGTAGGGGGTGCATTCTATATGCGCCCGCCCAACGTACCATCCACCCACGGGCAGCCGCCCCAAAATTCACCGGAAAGGAGCCGCTTATGGACCGCAACCAGCGCAGCCGCAGGCAAAAATCCGCAAACGGCTCCTACGCCCAACAGTCCCGCCGCAGTATGGGCAGCCGCTTGGGCCTTGAAAAAAGGAACGCCCCGCGCCCCAAAGCGCCGCCTGAAAAGGCCGCGCCTACTCCCCATGTGCCCCCGCGGCAGCGCCCTGCGCAGGAGATCAATCCCCAGAAGGCAGGCTACCGCCCCGGCACGCCAAGGCGCACACGCCGCGTCACACAGGCGGAGATCATACGGGCAAAGCGCCGCCGCCGTCTGCTGGGGGCACTCGGCGTGCTGGCCGTGCTGGCCGTGGGTGCGTTTGTGTCGATCAACCTTCTGTTCAAGGTCACGATTTTCCGGGTAGAGAGCTATGACGGCTCCCAGCCCGTCGATACCGGCATCTACACGTCCGACGAGCTGATCGAGGCACTGGGCATCGAGAAAAACTCCAACCTGTTCGCCTTCTCCACCGCGGAAAAGACCCAGCAGCTGGCGCTTCAGTTCCCGTATTTGGAGCGTGTCGCTGTGGAGATCCAACTGCCCGCCGCGGTCATCATCAAGGTCGAGCCCGCCACGGAGCGGTTCGCCTGTATGTACCCCGGCGGGTGGATGGTCTTGAGCGACTCCCTCAAAATTCTGCGCACCGACGTCAGCCAGCCGGACGGCCTGATTCTGCTGACCATGTCGCTGCCCACAGATTTCTCCCCCGTGGTGGGGCAGAACATCGAGCCCAAGAGCTATAACTCACTCCTGAGCGAGACCCAGCAGGCCACAGCGGAGACAGCGGGTCTGCAGGCCAGCGCACTGCAAACGCTGACCGAAATGCGGGACGGCCTGCAGGCGAACAACCTGTTTGACGGCACGACGGCGCTGAACATCCAGGATCTGAGTGATATTGAGTTCACCTACCAAAACCGCGTTCAAGTGCTGCTGGGCAGTGAGACGAACCTCGCCTACAAGCTGCGACTGGCCGCTGCCGCGCTGACCGACCCGGAAAAAGGTCTGGCCGCCGGTGATAAGGGCGTGCTCGACATCTCGACCCAGCGCAGCGACGGCGACATCCGCGCCTACTTCGCCCCCGATACCCCCGAACCGACACCTGCCCCGGAGCCGACTCCGTCCCCCGAGGAGGAGACCGACCCCGAAAGCCCCACAGAATAACCCCAACGCCCCGACAGAAAAGTCGGGGTGTTTTTTTGGATAGGGCTGTAACATCCGCGACCCAAACAGCACTAATAGAGTGAAAGCACAGAGAAAGGGGGACAGGCCATGCCGCTGCCGGAATTTGAAGAGCTGTACAGACTCTACCGCACGGACCTGTATCGCTATCTCTGCCACCTGACCCACGATCCCGCCGAGGCGGAGGATCTGCTAAGCGAGACCTTCCTGCGGGCGCTGAAACGGCTGCACACCTACCGCGGGGACTGCGCTGTCAAGACCTGGCTGTTCGGCATTGCGCGCAACATCTGGCTCGAAGGCTTACGCAAAAAGCACCCCACCGCCAGCACCGATGAACTGTTGGAAGGCTGCCTGGCCGAGGACACCCTGACCGAGCGCACGGACAGCCGCCTGCAATGGCAGCGTGTGAAGGAACTGCTGCAGCAAAGGGATGACCGAGCCCGCCGCGTGGTGCAGCTGCGGGCCATGGGCTACAGCTACAATGAAATTGCCGCGGAGCTGCACATCAGCGAAAGCTCGGCCCGCGTGATCGAGCACCGCACTCGCACCTGGTTAAAACAAATGCTTGCAAAGGAGGGCTACGACCTGTGAACAAAGCTGCCGAAACTGCAAAAATCCCCTGCGCGGTCTGCCGCGACCTGATGCCTCTGGTGCAGGACGGCGTGGCCAGTCCGGAAAGTGAAGCGCTGGTAAAAGCCCACCTGGTCGCCTGCCCGGCCTGCCGCGCCCTGTGGCAGGGAACGGACGACCCCGCCATGCCGGAGCAGTCTGCCCCCGATGACGGAAAAATCCTCCAAAGACTGCGCCGCCGTTACAGTATGCACCTGCTTCTGCTGGCCTTTGCGGGCATTGCGGCGGGCATCGCCCTGGGGTATACGGGCCGCTCCAACTGGGTGATTCTCCTCCTGCCGCTCGTCTGGGGCGTTCTGACCTATCGAGATACCGGCATGGGCAGACCGTTGCTCCTGTTCACCCTCGGGCTGGTGGTGCTGGATGCCATTGTGAAGCAGCTGGCATTTCTGGAATCGTTCTCGATTGGCAATTTCCTGTTTGATTTGGCATCAGGCTGTGTTTTATACGCTGCTTTGGGCGGCATTGGCTGGCTGATCGGCTGGCTGCTGCACTATGCAAGAACTGCAAGGGAGGAACCTGCAGATGACAAAGACCAAAAGAACACGTAAAACCAAAACGATGCGTAATCTCGCATGGACCGCGGCCCTGCTGCTGATTCTGGCACTGCTGCTGGCCTTCGATGCCCTCAACGGTGATCCGCTCAGCCAACAGTGGGCTATACATCGGGCCATTCGATATGCGGAAAAGCTATATCCGGAGGAAACATTTCACTGGGACCAGCGCACCGCCGCTGATGGACAGTTCTTCCACTATGTGGTATACGTTCAGTCTGACCAGAGCCGTGATACAAACTTTGCAGTGCAGACGCGGTTCTGGCTGCTGACTGATGATGAAATCCGGGGTATGGAATTTGAGCCGACCCACACGTTTTACGTTGACCACCGCTGGAACACGTGTTATCGCTTGGGAAATGAAGCCGCCCAGCAGGCAGCCGCATATTTGACCGTGCAGGCCCCGAAACTGCAATTCGCTTCGGCCTACGGCGCACAGGGAAATATCGTAGACATCAATCTCTGCTATACGGAGCAGGACGGCATGACCCCGGCTAACTATGTGGATGATCTGCCGCTGGATGCTGCCTTTGACAAAGCCCTGCTGCAAAAGGTACCCAGCCGCCTGTGCGCACAAGTGCTGTGCGACGGCAAGCCTACCGAGGCGGACATGCAAACCGTCCTGCACACCCTCAAGCAGGTGCTGGAAAGCAACGACATGCCGATCACCTATTACGACATCACCCTTGTGCCCACCGGCGATTACGCTGACCACAGCGCGTTTATGGCGGATGTGTTGGAATCCGGTCTGACGTCCGCCGATACAATTGCATAAAAAATACCCGTATTGCCTTTAGTGAACTGCACCCCATTTGTTAGACAGTATGGTATACTATCTAACAGATGGGGT
>ERZ834382.2721-NODE-2721-length-11884-cov-4.568518_pt1 | contig 11884 bp, 5 predicted proteins | sample MGYA00519692_ERZ834382 | MGnify/ENA primary metagenome ERZ834382 (study PRJEB31850, sample SAMEA3708751) | human gut metagenome | biome: human gut; feature: human-associated habitat; material: faeces | place: China | collected 2014 ...
CTGTTGCACAAGAAAAACGGGATTTTAAGATTTTCGTGATTCTCATAACCGCTTGAGTGGGGGTTCGAATCCCTCACGGCCCACCAAAAAGAACGCAGCTACGCTATTTTGTTGCAAAATGGCATGGCTGCGATTCTTTATTTTCCGTACAATTCACTGCTCAACTGATTGCGTATCGACTCCCGGCGTTTTTTGCATTGCTGCATAAATGCCATGTACTCCGGGGCTGCATCAATATAACGGTCATTGCTTTCTTTGGTGGCTGTGTGCTGATAGCCGAAGTCCCTAAAAACCAAAAGGCTCTTGTTGGCATGAACAGTACATTACCGTCAGCGTTGGTACACCGACCACCTAAAGTCATTACCCCCACCAGCCGTTACGCCCCCCGTGACGACTGGTGCTTTGCCGCTTCAAAAAACGTAGGGGCGGATTCCATATCCGCCCGTGCCCGCTTGCGGCAGGATAAACTTCCGCGGGCGCATATAGAATGCGCCCCTACGGATTACGTTTCCGGCCAAAGGGAGAAAGCGCCGCGCGGGGCACCGCCTTCTCTTGGCCCCCTCTGCGAGGGGGCTCCGCCCGCAGGCGGTGGGGGAGAGAACCGTGGGACGGGCAGGAATATTTCGGGCTTAGACTGTCAAAAAACATTTGTAGGGGCGAGCATTGCTCGCCCGTGCCCGCTTGCCTTACAAGAAAACTGTCCCGGAAAATGCGTTGCGGCGGTAGGTTGACGGGCGACCAATGGTCGCCCCTACACACGCAACAGGGAAAAATGTGTTCCTCTCCGTCCCCACAAAAAACGTAGGGGCGGATTCCATATCCGCCCGTGCCCGCTTGCGGCAAGATTAACCTCCGCGGGCGCATATAGAATGCGCCCCTACGGATTACGTTTCCGACCAACAGGGACACCCACAAAAAACGCAGCCACGCTATTTTGCTGTAAAATAGCGTGGCTGCGTCTTTTGTTTTGGCCTTGCGTATGATTCCCGGCTCTGAAACCCCGCGTGTTACAGGACCTTGCGCATCTCCTGCACAAGGTCGGCAATCACGATGGGCTTGGACAGGAAACCGTTCATGCCGCATTCCAGGGCGTTGCGGCGGTCCTCATCAAAGGCGTTCGCCGTCATGGCAAGAATGGGGATGCCTGCCAGGGCGGGGTTTTCCAGCTCGCGGATGCGGCGGGTGGCGGTGTAGCCGTCCATGATCGGCATCTGCACGTCCATCAGCACCAGATCGTACTGCCCCGGCGCGGCGGTGCAGACCTTTTCCACGGCGATGGCGCCGTTCTCGGCGGTATCGACCTCAAAGCCGTAGGCGTTCAGAATCTCCACGGCGATCTCGCGGTTCAGCTCGTTATCCTCGGCAAGCAGGATGTGCTTGCCCGCAAAGTCGGTGGGTTCCTTGGGCAATACGCCCTGCTGCTCCTCCGGCTTCTGCCCGATGGCGGTCATCAGGGAGTCGCGCAGGTCCGACAGGAACATCGGCTTGGGGCAGAACGCCGTGACACCGGCGGCCTTTGCCTCGGCCTCAATGTCGGACCAGTCATAGGCGGTCAGGATAATAATAGGCGTATCATCGTTCAAACTGCGAATCTGGCGGGTGACCTCGATGCCGTTCATATCCGGCAGGCGCCAGTCGATGATATAAGCCTTGTAGGTATCGCCCATCTCGAGGGACTGCCGTGCGCGCAGCACGGCCTCCTTGCCGGAAAGCGTCCAATCGGCGCGCATACCCACCGTGACCAGCATCTTGGTCACGCTGTCGCAGGTGTTGAAATCGTCGTCCACCACCAGCGCCTTCAGACCCTCCAGCGTGGGGATCTTTTCCGCCTTGCGGTGCTCTGCCTGTATGCGCAGCGGCACACGGACGATAAATTCAGAGCCCTTGCCCGGCGCGGTCTGCACCTCGATGGTGCCGCCCATCATATCTACGATGTTTTTGCAGATGGCCATGCCCAGCCCGGTGCCCTGTATCTTGCTTACCGTGGAGGTGCGCTCGCGCTCAAAGGGCTCAAAGATTTTTTGGGCAAACTCCGGGCTCATGCCGATGCCGCTGTCCTTGACGCGGAACTCATACTGCCCGCAGCCGCTGACCTGTCCGGCAAGCTGGCGCACCCGCAGCGACACCGTGCCGCCCGCGGGGGTGAACTTGATGGCGTTGGATAAAAGGTTCATCAAAATCTGATTCAGCCGGGTCTTGTCGCAATAGACGTCCTCATCGGTAATATCTATCGCGTCCATGTACAGGTCCAGCTGCTTTGCGTATATCTGCCCGCTGACGATGGTCTTTATGTCGTGCAGTACGTCGGACAGGTTAACCTCGGTCTCGTCCAGCTGGATCTTTCCGCTTTCGATGCGGCTCATATCCAGAATATCGTTGATGAGCGAAAGCAGGTGGTTGCCGGAGGCAAGTATCTTGGTAAGGTATTCCTTCACGCGGTCCCTGTCGTCCAGATGGCTGACCGCCAGCGTGGTAAAGCCGATGATGGCATTCATCGGGGTGCGGATGTCGTGGGACATATTGGAAAGGAAGGTGCTCTTGGCGCGGTTGGCGTTTTCGGCGGCGGCCACGGCATCCGAGAGCGCCTGGTTCGCCTGCCTGTCGGCGGTGCGGTCAGACAGAACCAGAATGTGCTTGGTTTTGCCCTCGACCTCGCTGCCCATGGCAACCACATGGAACCAGCGATGCTCCCCGGTTTTCTGATGGACAAACTCCGTGTCCCATTCGCGCTGGTCGCCGCAGGCAAGCCCTTCCAGATAATTTTTGGTGCGGCCGGGGGAATCCGCCGGGTGCAGCAGGGCCAGCATGCCGATATTCTTGCGCACGCTCTTCAGCGTCAGGCCCAGCAGCCGTTCTATGTTCGGGCTGACATAATCCGCCCGGTGCTTTTGGGCATCCAGCAGCAGGAAAACGTCGTCCACGTTCTGGGACAGCTTCTCGAACAGCACATCCCGGTACAAAATCGCGGTGTTCTGGCGGCGCAGCTTGGTGCGGCCCCGGTGCATGACCATCAGAAGGACCATTGCCGCAATCGACAGGACAACGAGGGCTACGATCTGCACCGTGCGCTGCCAAAGCCGGTTCATGGCGGCATTGACGGTATTCCGCGGGACAAGCCCCACCAGGGTCCAGTTCTGGATGCCGGTGCTTTCGTAGACCATATAGTATCTTGTGCCGTCCAGCGTCACCTCGCGGTTTCCGGTGATGCCCTGCGCAAAGTCGTCCGTAAGCTCCTGTATCTGCGCCTCGGTAAGGTCGGAATACTCGCGCAGTATCGACACAAAATTGTAAATGGATTCCGAGCCTTCTGCGATATTTTCGATCAGGACCTGCCCGTCCGGGTAGATGACAAAGGAGCTGGCCGCTCCGCCGAAAGACGAATCGTCCACGACCTTCATCACAACATTGTTGTAGTGGCTGATGGCAACGGCATCGTAGGCAAAGCCGCGGTAGATGCCCTTGGTTTCGGGGCAGATGAACACCAGCATCGGGTCCTGCCCGGGCAGGGCCGTGTTCAACACAACGTCCTTCTGGTCGGAAAGCAGCTCGTCGAGGTTGGTCTGCAAGCCTAAGTAGCCCGTTTCCCCGCTGGGGGTCATGTAGTTGCCGTCGTAAGAAAGAAAGTAGAATTCGGCAAAGCCAAGCTGCTGCTGCGCTGACTCCAGATACGCCTGCGTGCTGGCATCATCGGGGTCACTGCTCAGAAAGCCGTTCCACAAATGCAGGTAGGAGATGTTCTTCTTAACGATCATGCTCAGCATATTGTTGGATTTGTGCAGGACTTCCTCCAAATGCTCGGTGCTTTCCGCATAGATGGTTTTTGACACAAACGAAAGGTACTGCGCGCTAAGGCAGACAAGCAGCGCAATCGACAGCAGGCAGGCCGCCGCAGCATACCAATTTTGCCGGGAATGTCGCTTTATTTTTATTTTATGCTTAGCTTCTTCCACAGAGCATTACCCCCCCCCCGAATGTAATATAGCTTTCCGGCGCGGCCAGCGTCACGCTGCCGCCGGAAAGTGCCTCGCTCCAGGCGTTTCTGACCGTGGCCTCCCCGCGCTCAAACGCGCGGCTTTCGTCCTGCAGCAGCGGCGCCATCTGCTTTTCGGTTGCCAGGCAGGTCACGGTGACGGTGTCGTCATCCTGCAGCGGCTGGCCGCCGCGGGTGATGCCGGTCAGCGTATAGCTGCCGCCGTTCTCCTGCACCTGCACGGCAATGCCGCTGACCACCGGCAGGGAACCGCGGTTGAACGGCGTAAAGCCGCCCTCGCAGCCTTCCACAAAGGCGCGCACGGTGTCCTTCAGCTCGGCGCCCGTCATGGTGCGCCGATACGACATAAGCCCGTTGGGCATGATCATGGCGCGCGCTGTTGTCTGGGTATAGTCTGCCTGCAGCACGCTGCCGGTAAAGCTGCTGGCGGGTGCTATCAGCACATCGGTGCCGTACAGCCCGCGCAGCGTGTTTGCCATGACCGAGAAGGACGCATTGCCGCCGTTTTTGTGGAACACGTTGGAATAGGCGGTTTCACTGGTCAGCACAACGTCGCTTGTGTCGGGCGTTTTCTCTGTCAGAAGGCGGGCGTTGAACGCACGGTAGGCCTGCCCGGCGTCATATTCGCCCGCGATCATCTTGGAAACCACATCCTGGGAGATGGCAAAGAAATCGTTGGAGGCGATGCGGATATACATGTGGTTTTCTTCCACCACCGAGCGCACGTCCTCCATGGTGTGGGTCAGGTGGTAGCTGACATTCTGGCTGTAGCTCAAAAGATCCTGCCCGTCCGCGAGGATCTGCTCCTGCGCCCCCTCCGACAGCATGACGTGCAGGACCTGCATTGCCTTTACGCGCCGGGCGGCGTCCTGCTCCAGGTCGCGGTTCAGCGCCACCTGGAAGTAGGGGGTGGTCATCAGCCATTTTTCGCCGTTCTGGCTGAAGAACGGCAAAAAGGTCGCGTCGATGCCCTGCTCCCGGAACATCTGTACGCCGGCGGAGCTGCTAAAGTACATGGCAAGCTCCCCCTTGCCGAACATCCCGGTCACGTCGTCGTAATTCAGCTCTAAGTCCGCCGCCGTAAGACCGGTGTCCCGGATGAACTGCTCCATACGCGCAAAGGCGCCCGGCCAGACGGTATTGTCCAGCCCGACACGGGCGGTGTCGGCGGGGTCGCTGTAGGCGGTGCGCCATTTGCGCCCTTCCGTGGTCGTAAGCTCGGCGGCGGAAAGCCCCTGCAGCGTTTCCATGCAGGTGTAGTCGTACAGATAATCGGCGGTAAAGCCGCGGATGCCTGCCTCGTCAAAGGCTTTGCAGGCAGCGGCAAAGCTGGCGTAATCGGTGGGCAGCGGGATACCGTATTCCTCAAAAAGGCCGCGGTTGACCACAAAGCCGTGGGTGTCTGCGCATACGGGCAGCCAGTTTACACTGCCGTCCTCATTTCTAAAGCTGTTGAGGTAGGTATTGTAGACAGCGCCTGCCTCGTTGGTGGTGGCAAGGTCCATCAGGCTGTCCTTCAGGGGGGCCGCATCGTGCAGGGAGAAGCGGCAGCAGGTTATAATGTCCGGCAGACCGCCGTTTTCCTGCAAGAATTTGTAAAAGTCCAGATCGTTGTTGCCCACGATAAACTCAATGTTTACGTCCGGCAGATGCGCCTGTACGTAGGGGGCGTACTTTTCGTAGAGGCTGTTGGTCCACAAATAGACCTGAATGGTGTCGGCGTCCTCCTGTGCCTGCACCGCCTCGGCGCTTTTTCCGGCACAGCCGGTCAGCAGGAACAGACCCAGCACCGTGGCTGCAAGCAGGGAGGAAATTCTGTGCAGTAGTTTCTTTTTCATCCGGTTTTTCTCCTTATTTTTTTGACGGTCTGCTATATAGGCTGTGACGCAGGAAAAAACGCCTTCAGGGCATGGCGGACCCATACCTGAAAGCGCTGTCTGACCGTATTAAACAATATCCGCGGGCAGCAGAAAACAGCAGGGCGTTATAGATGCCCTGCTTTGTACCGCCGGTGTAGCGATGTGTTTTCACCCTCGTCAACTCCTGCCCCAAAAAGGACGCGAAGCTACCGGCGGCAGTAAAACAACAATTTCTTGTTGGCAACTGGCTGACCCGATGGGCCCCTATAGCTTTGCGTCGCCGGTTTGCACCGGGTTTGCCTGTGGATTTGTAGAGAAATAGTATACCACATAAGATGGTTTTTGACAAGGCGAAAGCGGAAATAAATCCGCTTGCACGCACAACAGGCAAAAACGCGCCCCTCTCCGCCCGCCACAAAAAAAACGTAGGGGCGGATTCCATATCCGCCCGTGCCCGCCTGCGGTAGGATAAACCTCCGCGGGCGCATATAGAATGCGCCCCTACGGATCTCGCTTTCGACAAAGGGAGAAAACTGCACGCGGGGCGCCGCCTCTGTGCTGGTGCTCTGCCGCTTCAAAAACGTAGGGGCGGATTCCATATCCGCCCGTGCCCGCTTGCGGTAAGATAAACTTCCGCGGGCGCATATAGAATGCGCCCCTACGGATTTCGCTTTCAACAAGGGGAGACAACTCCACGCGTGGCACCGCCTCTGCGAGGGGGGGCAGGATAAACCTCCGCGGGCGCATATAGAATGCGCCCCTACGGATTTCGTTTTCAACAAAGGGAGACAACTCCACGCGGGGCACCGCCCTCTGCGGGGGGACTCCGCCCGCCACAAAAAAACGTAGGGGCGGATTCCATATCCGCCCGTGCCCGCTTGCGGCAAGATAAACCTCCGCGGGCGCATATAGAATGCGCCCCTACGGATCTCGCTTTCAACAAAGGGAGAAAACTCCACGCGGGGCACCGCCTCTGCGAGGGGGGCTCCGCCCCTTTAAAAACGTAGGGGCGGATTCCATATCCGCCCGTGCCCGCTTGCGGTAAGATAAACCTCCGCGGGCGCATATAGAATGCGCCCCTACGGATCACGCTTTCAACATCGGCCTTGCCGGTTCTGGGCGATACAACAAAAAAAGAGTCTGCGACATCTTAGATGTCACAGACTCTTGGTGCGCGGTACAGGACTCGAACCTGTGACCTCCTGCACGTCAAGCAGATGCTCTACCAGCTGAGCTAACCGCGCTTATTGCGCCGCCTCTTGGCGACGCATATTATTATAGCAGAACGACTTCCAAATTGCAAGCCCTTTTTGCAAAAAAAATCATATTTTTTCTGCATCGCGCAAATCGCCCCGGCAGCGCCAGACCGCCAGCAGGATAAACACAAAACATACGACCCAGGTCGTCGGCTCACAAAAGCAGACCGCGCGGTAGCCCCGGACCGGCACGAGCCATACGGCAAAGATCACCTTGCCCACAAGCTCCAGCCCGCTGGCCAGCAGCGGCTCTACCGTGTGCCGGATGCCCTGCAGCATATTGCGCAGAATGACCAGCACGGCCATCGGCGGGATGACCGGTGCGCTGATTTTCAGGTACAGCAGCGCGTTGGAGATAATGACCTCGTCCGTGGTGCCCGTGATGCCGCGGATGGCGGCCCCGCCCAGCAGGAAGGTGAACGCCATCACAAACACCCACCACACAAAATAGATCGCAAGTGCGGCCTTGACGCTCTGCCAAATGCGGCTGCGGCGGCCCGCACCCAGATTCTGGCTGCTGAACGTCGCCACGCCGATGCCCAGCGCACCGCCCGGGATAAAGTACAGCTCCGCTAAGCGGCGCGCGGCGGTCTGCGCCGTGATGTAGACGCTGCCCAGCGCGTTGATGCTGCTTTGCAGCGCCACGCTGCCCAGATTGTAGATGGCGCTCATCAGCCCCATGCTCAGGCCCGCCCAGAACATACTGGTCACGGCGCGGCGCGTGGCAGCCCCGAGCTGCCGGGGCGTAAAGCGCAGCTCCGGGTAGTCGCGCAGGATGTACACAACGCCCAGCACGGCGCTGATGCCCTGCGCCAGCACCGTGGCAATGGCCGCGCCGCGCACGCCCAGCCCCAGCGGCCCCATGAACGCGGCGTCCAGCCCGACGTTCAGCACGCTGCTGAACAGCAGGAACAGCAGCGGCGTCACGCTGTTGCCGACGGCGCGCAGCAGCGCAGCCTCCATATTATAAAGCATCGTCAGCGGGATGCCCAGCAGAATGACGGTCAGGTAGGCGGACGCGCCGCCCCATGCCTGTGCCGGGACCTGCAAAACGGTCAGCAGCGCGTCGCGGCCCAGCAGGGAGCACCCCGTCAGCACCAGCGACACCACCGCCGACAGCGTGACCATCCAGCCCACGGCGCGGCGTATCCCGCTTTCATCGCCCGCGCCAAAATAGCGGCTGACCGTCAGCGCCAGGCCGTTGTTCATGCCGAAGGCAAAGTTCATGATAAGCCCGTACAGCGCCGCCGTCGCGCCGATCTCCGCCAGCGCGGCGGAGCCCAGCAGGTGCCCGGCCAGCGCAGTGTCGGTCAGGTTGTACAGCTGCTGCAAAAGGTTGGAGCAGAACAGCGGCATCGAAAATTGCAGCACCAGGCGGAACGGGTCGCCCTGGGTCATATCCAGCACACGGCTTTTGTGCGCGGTGGCCATAATGTAACATCTCCTTTATTGGTTGCAGGGTCTATTATACGGGACGGCACAGGGCGTGTCAATCGGATCATTCCGGCACGGGACCCGGACAAAACCGCCGGTAACGCGGAAAGGGACGTGTGGAATTTTCCCAAACAATCAAATTCTTTTGCGGATGGAAAGCCGGGCCCGGGTGTCGTATAATGCAGACAAAAAGCAAATGCTGCAACACTGTTATTTTGCAAAGAAGGAGAGAGCTTATGCAAACCTGTACACTGGCAGTCGACATCGGCGCGTCCAGCGGGCGGCACATCGCAGGCACCGTGCAGAACGGAAAAATCACCCTGCAGGAGGTCTACCGCTTCGAAAACGGCGTCCACCGCGAGAACGGCCACCTCTGCTGGGACATCGACACCCTGGCGAAAGAGGTCGTCAACGGCCTGAAGGCTGCACACGACGCAGGCTTTGCCCCCGCGACCATCGGCATCGACACCTGGGCCGTCGATTTTGTGCTGCTGGATGCGGACAATAAGCGCATCGGCGACGCCGTCGCCTACCGCGACGAGCGCACCGAGGGCATCCGCGAGGCGCTGGAAAAGGAATACGGCCTGACCTTTGCCGACCACTATGCCCGCACCGGCATCCAGTACCAGCCGTTCAACACGGTCTACCAGCTGATGGCGCTCAAAAAGGAGCACCCGGAGCAGCTGGCCGCCGCCAAAACGTTCCTGATGGTGCCCGATTACCTGAACTACCTGCTCTGCGGCGTGCCCGCCAATGAGTACACGAACGCCAGCACCACGGCGCTGGTGGGCGCGGACAGCAGGGACTGGGACGATGCACTGATCGAAAAGCTGGGTCTGCCGCGCGGCATCTTCCAGCCCATCAAGACCGCCGGGACCGTGCTGGGGCATCTGACGCCGGAAATTCAGAAGGCTGTCGGCTTTGACGCCGAGGTCATTCTGCCCGCGACCCACGACACCGGCTCGGCGTTCCTCGCCGTGCCCGCGCGGGATGAGTACGCCGCTTACCTGTCCAGCGGCACATGGAGCCTGCTGGGCGTGGAAAACGCAGCGGCCATTACCGGCCCGGACAGCTGCGCCGCCAACTTTACGAACGAGGGCGGCTATGAATACCGCTACCGTTACCTGAAAAATATCATGGGCCTGTGGATGATCCAGTCCGTCCGCCGTGAGCTTGGCGAAAAGACCGGCACCCGCCCGAGCTTCCCGGAGCTGATCGCCGCCGCGAAGGAGGCCGCCGACTTCCCCAGCTGCGTTGACCCCGATGACAACCGCTTCTTAGCGCCTGCCTCCATGATCGAAGAAGTCAGGGCCGCCTGCGCCGACACGCACCAGCCCGTGCCCGCCGCCACCGGCGAGGTCATGCAGTGCGTCTACAACTCCCTGACGCAGGACTACCGCCGCGCCGTGGAGACCTTGCAAAGCCTGACCGGCAAGACCTACACAAGCCTGAACATCGTCGGCGGCGGCAGCCAGGACGGCTACCTGAACCAGCAGACCGCCAACGCCACCGGCCTGACCGTGTTTGCAGGCCCCACCGAGGGCACAGCGCTGGGCAACCTGATGGTGCAGTTCATCCACAGCGGCGATTTTGCCGACCTGGCCGAGGCCCGCGCCGCCATCCGGCACAGCTTTGAAATTAAAGAGTATCAGCCGGAGTAAACGACCCGGCGGGGTGGGGGCACCCCGCCCTACATCCAACCGTAGGGCGGCATGCCCTCATGCCGCCGCCAGCCTGCCGTTCACCCTGGTTTGTAGGGGAGGGTCTTGACCCTCCCGTGCCCGCGCCCGACACCGTATACTTCCCGGGAGGGATAAATCCCTCCCCCACACGCACATCACAACAAATCCATATACAGGAGGTCCCACCATGTTAGTCGAAACCAAAGCCCGCGTTGGCGTGTTCGCCATTGCGCTGGGCGCTTACCTGCCGCAGTTCCCCACGCTGGTCCCCGAGTTTGAGGGCCAGTACGCCGCCTTCAAAAAGACGCTGCCCGACACCGTTGATGTCATCGACGGCGGCATCGTCACCACCAAGGAGCAGTCCATGGCCGCGGGCGATAAGTTCCGCGCCGCCGACGTTGACCTTGTCATTCTGCAGCTGCTGACCTACGCTACCTCTTACAATATGCTGCCCGCCGTGCGCGACCTCGACGTGCCCGTCGTCCTCGTCAACGTGCAGAAGAAGAAGGCCCCCGACTACGCCAACACCGACACCCCCACCTGGCTGGGTGAGCTGTACGCCTGCGGCGCTGTCGGCGAGATGGTCGCTGATCTGGAGCGCGCCGGTAAGCGCCACGCCGTCATCACCGGCGTTGTCGAGGGCGGTGACCCCGCCGTGCAGGCCGAAATCAACGACTGGTGCAAGGCCGCGCAGGTGCGCCGCCGCTTCCGTGATACGAACCTTGCGCAGATCGGCCGCCCGTACCCCGGCATGATGGATCTGTACATCGACGAGACGAACCTGTACAACCGCATGTGGCTCTACACCAAGCAGTTTGACTGGGAGAAGATGTGGGCCATCGCCGACAACATCACCGACGAGGACGCCATCCGCGCCAAGGCGCAGGACATTCTGGACACCTTCGATATGGAGGGCGGCGGCACGGTGGAGAAGGTCTGGGATATGGCCCGCTACGTTGTCGCATTTGAGCAGTGGGTCAGGGATGAGAAGATTGCCTTCGTCGCCAGCCACTACGACGGCTTCGCCAAGGGCGTGGCCGGTAAGCTGGACTCGATGCTGATCCCCGCGTTCTCGATGCTCATCAAGCAGGGCACGGCCTGCGCCGTCGAGGGCGACATCAAGGTCGCGATGGCCATGTCCATCCTCAAGACCATTGCGGGCTGCGGCCAGCTGAGCGAGATGTACTCCATCGACTTCAATGAGGACATCTGCATCATCGGCCACTCCGGCTCCGGCGACGCCGACATCTCCACGGCCAGAAAGCCGACCATGAAGATCGTGCCCGTGTTCCACGGCAAGACCGGCGGCGGCTACCTGACCCAGTTCTACCCGCCGGTGGGCGATGTGACCTATCTGGCCATCACGCAGGACAAGGACGGCCACTTCAAGTTTGTCGTGGCCGAGGGCGTCAACGAGCCCGGCCCGATCTTCACCTTCGGTGACACGAACATGCGCACCCGCTTCAGCTGCGGTGCCCGCGAGTTCGTCAACCGTTGGAGCGAGGCCGGCCCCACCCACCACATGGCCGCCGCCACCGGCCACCACATCGACACGATTTTGAAGGTTGCCGAGATCTTTAACGTGCCGGTGGATGTGATCACGCGCTGATTTCGGGATGCCTCCCCCCCTTGGGGGAAGGTGGCCGAGGCCCCGCCCGAGGC
>ERZ834382.2727-NODE-2727-length-11864-cov-4.357355_pt1 | contig 11864 bp, 10 predicted proteins | sample MGYA00519692_ERZ834382 | MGnify/ENA primary metagenome ERZ834382 (study PRJEB31850, sample SAMEA3708751) | human gut metagenome | biome: human gut; feature: human-associated habitat; material: faeces | place: China | collected 2014 ...
CAGGGGTCGCTCGGCGCTTCGGGCGACTTGGCGCCGCTGGCGCATATGAGCCTGCCGCTGCTGGGACTGGGCGAAGTGGAGTGCGAAGGCCGTGTCCGGCCTGCCGCCGAGGTGCTGGCCGAGCGGGGCTGGCAGCCGATCCGGCTCGAATCCAAGGAGGGGCTGGCTCTGCTGAACGGCACCCAGTTCATGAGCGCATACGGCGTCTGGTCGCTGATCGGGGCGCGCCGCCTGAGCGAGTGGGCCGACCGCATCGGCGCGCTGTCGCTCGACGCTTTCGACGGCCGCATCGAACCCTTCTGCGACGAGGTGCATCTGATCCGCGCGCACAAGGGCCAGCTCACCACGGCCCGCAACATCCGCCGTCTGCTCGAAGGCAGCGAGCTGATCGCCCGTCCGAAGAAGCATGTGCAGGATCCCTACTCCTTCCGCTGCATCCCGCAGGTGCACGGGGCGTCGAAAGACACGATCGACTATGTGGAGGGCGTGCTGACGACCGAAATCAACAGCACCACCGACAATCCGACGGTCTTCCCCGAAGAGGATATGGTCGTCTCGGCGGGCAATTTCCACGGTCAGCCCATCGCGCTGGCGATGGACTTTCTGGCCATCGCGCTCGCGGAGCTGGGCAGCATCTCCGAACGCCGCACCTACAAACTGATCTCCGGTGCGCGCGAGTTGCCGGCCTTCCTCGTCGCCAAGCCGGGGCTGAACAGCGGCTTCATGATTCCCCAGTACACGGCGGCCTCGATCGTCAGCCAGTCTAAGGGGCTCTGCATGCCCGCGTCGGTCGATTCGATCCCCTCGTCGCAGGGGCAGGAGGACCATGTGAGCATGGGGTCCAACGCCGCGACCAAACTCTACCGCGTGGTGTGCAACACCGAACGGGTGCTGGCCATCGAGCTTTTCAACGCCGCGCAGGCGCTCGAATTCCGCCGTCCGGCGCGCTCGTCGGAGACGCTCGAACGTCTCGTCGCCGAATACCGCAAAGAGGTGCCCTTCATCGACAACGATTCGGTGATGTACCCGCATATCGAATCATCCATCCGATTCATCCGCAAATCATGAGACTTCTGGTAAAGAACATCGGCAAAATCGTCGGCATCGAGACCGCCGGACGGCTTCGGCTCTGCGGCGGGGAGATGGACCGCTTGGAGACGCTCGACGATGCGTGGCTGCTGGCCGACGACGGCCGGATCGCCGCATTCGGGCGCATGGAGACGCTCGGTGAAATGGCCGCGGACAGGACCGTCGACGCCGAAGGGGGCATGCTCTTCCCATCGTTCTGCGACTCCCACACGCATCTGGTCTATGCCGGAAGCCGCGAACGTGAGTTTCTCGACAAGATCAACGGCCTGAGCTACGAGGAGATAGCCCGCCGCGGCGGGGGCATCCTCAATTCGGCCGACCTGCTGCACGAAACTTCGGAAGAGGAGCTTTACGCGCAGGCGATGGAGCGCGTGCGCGAGATCGCCGCGAAGGGAACGGGCTGCGTCGAGATCAAGAGCGGCTACGGCCTGACGACCGAAGACGAGCTGAAGATGCTGCGCGTCATCCGCCGCATCCGCGAGACGGCTCCGCTGGCCGTGCGCGCCACGTTCCTCGGCGCGCATGCCGTACCTCGGAGCTATATCGGCCGGCAGGAGGAGTACGTGGAGCTGGTCTGCAACGAAATGCTTCCAGCCGTGGCGGCCGGGAAACTGGCCGATTTCGTCGATGTCTTCTGCGACGAAGGGTTCTTTACCGTGGAACAGACGGCCCGCATCATGAAAGCCGGACGCAAGCTGGGCATGCAGCCGAAGATTCACGCCAACGAACTGGCCGTTTCGGGCGGCGTGCAGGTGGGCGTGGAGTACGACGCCCTCTCGGTCGATCACCTCGAACGCATGGGCGAAGCGGAGATTCGGGCGCTGCGCGGCGCGGTGACCTCTCCGACGATGCTGCCCGGCGCGGCGTTCTTCCTCGGCATGAGCTATCCGCCGGCCCGCGAGATGATCCGCGCGGGGCTGGGCGTGGCGCTGGCTTCGGACTACAATCCCGGCTCGTCGCCTTCGGGCGATATGCGCATGGTCGTATCGCTGGCCTGCATCCGCATGAAGATGACCCCGGCCGAAGCGATCAACGCCGCGACGCTCAACGGCGCCTACGCCATGGGCCTGAGCCGCAGCTACGGTTCCGTTACTGTAGGTAAAGTCGCCAATTTCTTCATCACCAAACCGATACCTTCGGTCGAATTCTTGCCTTATGCCTATACGACGCCGCTCATCCGCCGGGTATTCCTGCGCGGCGAGGAGTATGTGGCGTAGTTTTTGACCCGGAGGGATTCGTATGCGATTATTGATTTTAACAATCGGTCTCCTGCTGTCGGGAGCCGTAAACGGACAGAATATGAAACCGCTGACACCGGAAGAGCGACGTGTGATCGTCGACAAGGGTACCGAAGCGCCCTTTACGGGCCGATATTATGACCACCGCGAGGCGGGCGTATACCACTGCCGCCAATGCGGCGCGCCGCTGTACCGTTCCGCCGACAAGTTCGACGCGGGGTGCGGCTGGCCCAGTTTCGACGACGAGATTCCGGGCGCCGTGACGCGGACGCCCGACGCCGACGGACGGCGCACCGAGATCACCTGCGCCAAATGCGGGGCTCACTTGGGGCATGTGTTTTTGAACGAGGGATTTACCCCGAAGAATACGCGCCACTGCGTCAATTCGGTTTCGCTTCTCTTCGAACCCGAAGCGAAAGCCGGCGAACAGCCGGCCGCCGGAGGGGAGCAGGCGCAGAAAAAGGAGGGGCCCGAAACCGCGATTTTCGCCGGAGGCTGTTTCTGGGGCGTGGAGTACCTGCTGTCCAAGATGCCCGGCGTGCTGAAGGTCGAATCGGGCTACACCGGCGGCAGGACCGAAAACCCCACCTACGAGCAGGTGTGCAGCCATACCACGGGGCATGCCGAAGCGGTGCGCGTGACGTTCGATCCGGCGAAGGTGTCGTATGAAAAGCTGGCGAAGTTCTTTTTCGAGATTCACGATCCGACGCAGCTCGACGGGCAGGGCCCGGATCTCGGCGACCAATACCGTTCCGAGATTTTCTATACGACGCCCGCCCAGCAGCAGACGGCCGAAAAGCTGATCGGCGAGCTGCGCCGCAGAGGGTACGACGTCGTGACCGAGGTTACCCCTGCAGGCCGGTTCTGGCCCGCCGAAGATTATCACCAGCAGTATTACAAGCGCAAGGGTACGCTTCCGTACTGCCACGCCTATACCAAACGGTTTTAGCCGGCCTGCCGCTGCGTCGGCCGGCCGGGAAGAAAGCCGGCGCGTTTTACAGGCCGGAGAAGACTCTATGTCCGATCCGGTGTGAAAACCGCGGCCGGGTTGCCGGAAAATAAGGCTCTCCGCTTCACAGCGGGGAGCCTTGTCGTATATGCAGGCCGGACTGCGAACCTTCTGAGTTCCCGAAAACCGTCGTTGTTGTATGATCGCGTCGGATCGCCCGGCGAACCATACGGCTCTGCTTGCTCTCGAACCGTATGCAGGATGTCGGCCGGGAATTCTCCTGCGGAATTTATCCGCAGTGCCGTCTCGCCTGCCAGATCACACCAGCTTGTCGATTTCGCCCCGCATGATGCGGGGCAGGTTTGCGCGGATCTTTTCGACCGGCCAGTTCCACCATTGCAGCTCCAGCAGCCGTGCGGCCGCTCTGTCGTCGAAACGCGGCCGTATCGTTTTGGCCGGGACGCCGCCCACGATCGTGTAGGGCGGAACGTCCCGTGTGACGACGGCCCGCGCCGCGATCACGGCGCCGTCGCCGATCCTGACGCCCGCCATGATGACCGCTTCGTAACCGATCCATACGTCGTTGCCGATGATGATGTCGCCCTTGTTGTCCCACGCCGCGGCGACGTTCGCCCGGTCGAGTTCCCACTCCTCGAAGAAGAGCGGAAAGGTGTAATTGGCCAGCGAGCCGAGCGTGTGGTTCGCGCTGTTGAACAGGAACCGCGCGCCGCAGGCGATGGTGCAGAATTTGCCGATGACCAGCCGGTCCTTGTTGATCGGGTAGTGGTAGAGGACGTTGTTCTTTTCGAACTCTGTCGGGTCGTTCACGAAATCGTTGTAGATCGTGTAGTCGCCGACCTCGATACAGGGGTTGTCAATCACCGTATTCAGATAGATCGTCCGGCGGTCGTTCGTGCGGGGATATGTTTTCGTATTCATCGTGTGTTTCGTTGCGCCGCCTTTGCCGGGCCGCCGCATTTCCTGCAAAATTGCGAAAAAATCCCCGCAAACCGGCGGTCCGGCGACGAAATATTTCCGTTGCAGGAATTTGCCGCAGTATCTTGGCAGGAAAGGAGCTGCGCGGAATGCGGCTTCCGGCGGCAATTCCTGCATCGGGGGAGTATCAACCGGGGATATATTTTCTACATTTGCAGCCGTAAATCCGTTTTATGGAACGTGCAAAAGGTATTCTCTATGCGGCGCTGTCGTCGTCCACCTTCGGATTGGCGCCGCTCTTCACGCTGCTGCTCGCCGGGGGCTATTCGCCGTTCGAGGCGCTGTCCTACCGCTGGGGCGTCGCGGCGTTGTTTCCGGGTGCACTGGCCGTGTGTTCGGGACGGAGTTTCCGGCTGGGACGCCGCGAATTGGTCACCGTCTTCCTGCTGAGCCTTTTTCGCGCCGCCACGTCGCTGAGCCTTATCATCGCCTATCAGCATATCGCCAGCGGCGTCGCATCGACCATTTATTTCATGTATCCGCTCGCCGTGGCTCTCGCCATGATGTGTTTCTTCCGCGAGAAAGGCTCTGCGTGGGTTTTCGCCGCTATCGGCATGTCCGTCGTCGGCGCGGTGCTGCTCTCGCTGGGGAATGTCGATTTCACGGTGGAAAATAGCGCGCTCGGCATGGTTTCGGCCTGCGTTTCGGTCTTTTCATACGGCGGCTATATTGTCGGCGTGCGCAAGAGCCGGGCCGTGGAGATCGACTCGGCGGTGCTGACTTGCTATGTCATGGGGCTGGGGGGCGCTCTATTTTATCCTCGGCGGCCTGCTGACGGGCGGCGTCCGGATCGAAACCGACGGCATGACGTGGCTCTGCATCCTCGGTCTCGCGCTTCCCGCCACGGCCCTCTCCAACATGACGCTGGTGCAGGCGATCAAGCGTATCGGGCCGACGCTGACTTCGATCGCCCGAATCGCCCGTGCCCTGCGCGACCATACCGCGAAGTGCATGCTCGGATTTATCGACCATTATCGTCATATTCGCGGTGCGCTGGGTGAGTTGGGCGTCGGGCCGCTGCGCCGGGACGAGATCGAAGTCATGGCGCAATCGTTCGTCCGGACGCTGGAACCGTACCCGGTTGCGCTGGAAACCTGCACCGTGAAGGTCGATCTGCGTCATCTGGGGATTCCGTCCGGAATGTGCATCGACCGCGGGCTGGTCGAGCGGATCGCCGGTTATCCCATAGCTGCGAAAAAAGACAAAAACCAACGGCAGGTGTGCAACTGCATCGAAAGCATCGACGTCGGCACGTACGAAACCTGCCTGAACGGTTGCGCCTACTGCTATGCGATCAAAGGCAACTACAACACGGCGGAATACAACCGCCGCAGGCACGATCCCGACTCCCCGCTGATGATCGGCCGGGTGGGCGGGGATGACGTGATCAGGGAGCGCGAAATAAAGAGCCTGCGGTGCGAACGGCGGCTGCCGTTTTAGCGCGCCGGAACCTCTTCCGCTTCGTGTCGTTTCGATATTTTGCCCCGAAGCTGTTCGTAGGTGCAGTTCAGGATTTCATAGCGGTCGATTGCCTTGGTTTCGCGGTTGGTCTGAACCAGATAGCAGCGGCGTCCCCAAGCTTCGATCGTGTAATTGCACTTCTCCGATTCGCGGACCATCGAGTGTCCGTCCATCAGGTTCCAGAAAATGTGCCTCAGTACATTGGCGTAGCCTGCGAAAGACATCTGCTGTCCGCGCAGGTCTTTGAAATAGACGTCGTTGAAGTTTTCTCTTGCCCGTCCCATAATCGTTCGGTTTTAAGTTCCGGCAAAGATACGCGGCGGGAATGACAGGTTTTGACACGCTGCCGATTGTCGTCGCAAATATTGCCATACCGCCTTTTAGCTATTTCCGCAATTCGAGCACCTTCCGCAGCCGATCAAGCTCTTCGGCGAGCAGCGTGCGCGGGCAGGCGATATTCAGCCGGATGAAGCCTGCGCCCGCCGCACCGTACATCGTGCCCGAATTGACGCGCAGTCTGCCCTCGGCGAGCAGACGTTCCGCCAGTTCGTCCGACGCCAGTCCCGCGGCCCGGCAGTCCGCCCATACCAGATAGGTGCCTTCCAGCGGCAGTACGGGGTACTGCGGCAGGTGCTGCGCGAAGTACTCCCGCAGGAAAAGGTAGTTGGCGTGCAGGTATTCGTTCAGCGCGTCGAGCCACTCCGCGCCCCGGTCGTAGGCGGCGATCAGCGCATCGATCGCCAAGGGACCGATTTCGCCCGTCTCGTTGATGCGTAACGCCTTTTCGATTTTTGCGCGCACCGTTTCGCCGGCTGCGATGATATTGGCGACCTGCAGTCCGGCGAGGTTGAACGCCTTGCTGGGCGAGCAGCAGGTGACCGAATTGTGCAGGAACTCTTCGCCGAGCGATGCGAACGGCGTGTAGCGGAATCCCGGCATGACCAGCTCGCAGTGAATCTCGTCGGCCACGACGAAGACGCCGTTGCGCAGACAGATTTCGCCGATCCTGCGCAGCTCCTCCGGCGACCAGACACGCCCGGCCGGATTGTGCGGGTTGCACAGCAGCATCGCTTTGACCTCAGGATCGGCTGCCTTGCGCTCCAGATCGGCGAAGTCGATCGTATAGGCGCCGCCGCGGTAGGTCAGGTCGTTTTCCGCCGTCCGGCATCCGCTGTTGCGGATCGAGATGAAGAAGTGGTTGTAGACGGGCGTCTGCACCAGAATCTTGTCGCCCGGTTGCGTCAGGGCCTTCAGAATGGCCGAAAGCGCCGGAATCACACCCGTCGTATGGAGTATCCACTCCGGCTCCGTGCGCCAGCCGTGACGCCGTTCGAACCACTTCACGACTGCGTCGTAATAGGCCTGCGGCGCCTGCGCATAGCCGAATATGCCGTGCTCGACCCGCCGCCGCAGCGCTTCGACGACGGGCGGCGCCGTACGGAAATCCATGTCGGCCACCCACATGGGCAGTATGTCGGGATCGCTGTCCAGCTCCCATTTGACCGAGTGCGTCCCGCGGCGCGGGACTATTTCGTCGAAATCGTATTTCATCGTCGCATGTTCTTCGTTATTATATAATACGTCGCGCGGCCCGCCGATGTTTCAGCGGGGCGGGGGATTTTTGCGGCGGGGCGCTATTCCTCCCGGTAGACCTCGCCCCGCAGGGCGTCGTCGGAGTAGACGTGCAGGCTGTGGCCCGTGTCGCTCAGGCAGGTGATGCGATGTATGTGGTTGTCGAAACGCCCCGGCGCCCCTACGGCGAAGAATGCGCAGGGCCCCTCCACGACGGCGCTCTCCGTCAGCCGCGCCGCACCTCCGGCCGCAGGCTCGAATATTTCGAGCCGGAAGGTGCCGTCGGCAATGTGATACCCCGCGAATTGGGGATGCGCATGGATGCTGGTCCGGTTGCCGTTTTTCCAGCTCATTACGATCGCCTCCCAGCCGGTGGCAGGGCAGCGTCCGAGGTAGGTGCGCCGGTATGCCGTGTCGGAATAGTCGTCAAACGCGGTCAGGGGATGCGTTTGCAGCCAGCCGAGGACATACGCCCGAATCTGCTGTCCGAGGGCGTCGTCTATCGTTTTTGCGGCGGTCGTCTCCAGCAGGCCGGAGAAGAAATCCCCGAAGCCCGCGGCTGCGGCGGAACATTCGGGCAGGTTGTCGGCGAGTGTCGTCTTTTTCATAATCCGTGTGAAATCCGATATGTTGCAAAAATAGCGGAAATAGGGCGGGCCGCCTACAGCAAAAATACTTATTTCCCGTCCGGCGGCGCCGAGACCGGAACCTGCGGGGGCAGGGCGGTTCCGCCGCCGCGGCCTCCCTGCGGCCGTTCTATTCCCTGCGCAGGCAAAAAAGCAAACTTTTTCATGCAATAATCACTTCTGACAGACAGCGAGTTATGAATCTGTGCGGTTTTCTTTTTTCGAAAAATCCCCGAAAGCATTTGCCGATTAAAAAAATTACACTATCTTTGCACTCGCAATAACCGGAATGGTGCGTTAGTTCAGCTGGTTAGAATACGTGCCTGTCACGCACGGGGTCAGGGGTTCGAGTCCCCTACGCACCGCACCGCTCCGGGAGCCGAAGAGCGAATAAAATCCGGCTCATACATAACCATGGTGCGTTAGTTCAGCTGGTTAGAATACGTGCCTGTCACGCACGGGGTCAGGGGTTCGAGTCCCCTACGCACCGCCAGCCGACCGGGGTCGGCAAATGAAAAACCTGCAACTCCAAGTTGCAGGTTTTTTCGTATGCAGGGGTGCCGGGCGGAAGATAGGGCGGATTTTTGCGGGCAGCTCCCGTATGCGGGGATGTTGCCGATTTTTCCGTTGTCCCGCCGGCGGGGCGTATGAAATCGCTTGTCTGCAAGTATGTTGGGACGTGTCGGCCGCCGGGGAGCCGGATTTTTCCGCTAAAAGGGGCGATGCCCGATACCTGTTTTGCCCGATACCTGTTTTGCCCGTGCCGCCAAGAGGGCCGGACTGCCGCGGGGGCTGGTGCCGGGGCTCTTTCCCGACGATTATCACTGTCTCCGGAAGAACGAGAACTGCACGCTTCCGTAGCTCCTTTGCTGCCAGAATTCCGGATATGCGGAGAAGTTCATCTTCTTCGAATGTTCGAAAATCAGCACGCCTTCGGGACGCAGCAGGTCGTTTTCGAGCACCAGCCTTACGACCTGCTCGCTGCCCGCCAGATCGTAGGGGGCGTCCGAGAAAATCACGTCGAACTGTTTCGGACAGCTTTTGAGGTAGAGGAAGACGTTGGCTTTGACCGCATAGAGGTTCCCGATGCCCAGCTGCGCCGCCGTCTGGCGGATGAAGTTGTAGTGTACCGGATTGATTTCCACCGAGGTTACGCTCCGCGCTCCGCGCGATGCGAACTCATAGCTGATCGAGCCGGTTCCCGCGAAGAGGTCCAGCACGTCGCACTCCTCGAAATCCAGCAGATTGCCGAGGACGTTGAAGAGGTTCTCCTTGGCGAAATCGGTCGTCGGCCGCGCCCGCAGGTTGCGGGGCGGGTTGATGGCCCGGCCCTTGTATTTTCCGCTTACTATTCGCATACGATCTGTCTGAAATATCCGCCGAGCTTCCGTTTCAACGCCCGGCCGTCGCCGCTTCCGATGCGAAGCGTGTAATCCCTGAGCCGGAATTCGCTTCCGAGCCGTTCGAGCATGTATAGCAGGTCGGCCTCGTCGGGGGCGGGTACGACCTCCGCAAAACGCAGTTTGCCGTCGTATACCTTTATATATAACAGTCCCGCGGCGTAATACATCCACACGGTCGGAACGCTTGTCTGCGGTACACAGAGCAGCGGGGTGGTGTAGCGCGCACGGCCGCCGAGGCGTTCATGCACCGCAGCCAGCGCATTTTCCGCCGCGGCCATGACGGCGACGGCATTCTGCTGCGGCGCGCTCCATACGGGGCACTCTCCGGGCAGTGCGGCCATGCCGGCGGCGGCCAGCACTTCTCCGGCGTGCTCTTTGTCGAAAAGCTCCTCCGGCACGAGCATCGTCCGGGGCGTCAGCAGTTCGACCTCCACGGGGCCGTCGCCCGGAAACTCTCCGGACAGCGCAGGCGCCGAAAAAGAGTGTCCATCCAACGTTAGCTGAATGGACACCTTGTTTATGGATTGCGGAGTGTTACTCCCAGTTGCCTGCTTCATTGTTGGCTGCCTCCATTGAACCGAACTTGACACCGGCGTAGCGGTTGAAGTTGTTCTCCTCGTCGTCGATCAGGTTGATGATCTCCTGACGGTAAGCTACCGTGTCGAGGAAGAGTTTGTACGGCGCGCGGCACTCCACGATGGGCACCGTCACGTTCGATGCGACGGCCGAACCGGCTTCCATGATGAACTGAGCCTGCTTGTCGGTGGTGATATACCGCAGGTCCTCTACATCCTGACGCGAAAGGCGTTTGGGCGAGAAGATGGTGTCGATAACGGCGACCGTGAATTTCTCGACGTTCTTTTTGTTCATCTTCTTCAGCATGGCCATGGCCACCGAGTCGTCCTCGTCGACAATCTTACGCTCAAGCTCCAGAGAGTCGTTCAGGATAAACGATGCGAGTGTATCGAAGCTGCCCGTAAAGCGCTGGTACTTCGACTTGAACGCGCGCTGTGCAGTCCGGATGTCCTTGATGCGGTCGATGACTTGGGCTTTCTTGGCCTTCATCTCCTGCTCGAAACGGATCGGGGTAGAAATCTGGTCGTAGATAACGTAGACCAGCGCCACGATAACTACAGCAAGAATGATTTGAGCGATTTTTTTCATTTTTTAAGCTAATCTAATATTTGTTTGTAATTTTGCACAAAATAAAACCGACGCATGTTTAGCACACGTATTGCGACCCAAATTTACGCTAAAATTTGTTTTGAAACAACTTCTGGGCAAAAAAAAAATATAGAAAAGTTGTCCGAATATCTCGCAGACGACGATTTTTCCCGGATTTTTGTGCTGAACGGGTATGCGGGTACGGGCAAAACGACTCTGATCGCGGCGCTGGTCGGTGCGCTTAAGGATTTGAATATCAAACCCGTTCTGCTGGCTCCGACGGGCCGGGCCGCCAAGGTGCTGGCCCAATACGCTCAGGAAAAGGCACTTACCATCCACAAGCGGATTTACCGTCAGCGGACCAACGCCGATTACGAATCGAAATATTCGCTCAACATCAACACCGAAAAGGGGGCCGTTTTCATCGTGGACGAGGCTTCGATGCTGCCGGACGGTTCGGACGACGGGGCGCTGTTCGGTTCCGGATCGCTGCTGGAGGACCTCGTGCAGTATGTCCGCAGCGGCCGCGCGTGCCGTCTGATTCTGGTCGGCGACAGCGCCCAGCTGCCGCCCGTGGGGGCCGATTGCAGCCCGGCGCTCGACCCGTCGGTGCTGGCCCGCTTCGGCGACGTGGAGTACGGTACGATGGACGAGGTCGTGCGTCAGGAGGCCGAGTCGGGCATTCTGTTCAACGCCACGCTGGTGCGCTGCATGCTCGAAAACGGCATCTACGAGATTCCGCACTTCGAAACGGACTATCCCGACATCGAGGCGGTCGAAGGCGGGGAGTTTCTCGACAAACTGCAGGATTGCTACGCCAAGTACGGCCGCGACGAAACCATCGTCATCACCCGCTCGAACAAGCGCGCCAACCGTTATAACGAAGGTATCCGCCGCAACGTGACGTTCGCCGAGGAGGAGATCGAAAGCAACGACATGCTGATGGTGGTGAAGAACAACTACTATTTTACGGAGCGGAACAAGGATTGCCCCATGCACTTCATCGCCAACGGCGACATCGCGCGGCTCAAGCGGCTGCGGCGCTACGAGGATTTCTACGGCTTCCGTTTTGCGGACGTCGTGCTCGAATTCCCCGATTACGAGGATGCCGAGTTGGAGTGCAAGATCCTGCTCGACACCATCGCTTCGGAATCCCCGTCGCTTACGCGCGAGGAGTCCACGCGCCTTTTCTACGAGGTCGAGAAGGATTACCTCGATGTGAAAAGCAAACTGAAACGCTTCAAGGAAATACGTGAAAATCCGCACTTCAACGCCCTTCAGGTGAAGTTTTCCTACGCCGTGACCTGCCACAAGGCGCAGGGCGGACAGTGGCGGGCGGTCTTCGTCAACCGCTGCCTGTTCGGCG
>ERZ834382.2729-NODE-2729-length-11860-cov-5.900805_pt1 | contig 11860 bp, 7 predicted proteins | sample MGYA00519692_ERZ834382 | MGnify/ENA primary metagenome ERZ834382 (study PRJEB31850, sample SAMEA3708751) | human gut metagenome | biome: human gut; feature: human-associated habitat; material: faeces | place: China | collected 2014 ...
TCCCCCGTCAAGGAGCTGGTCTGGAAGGGCGAGCACGCCTACATCGGCGACGGCAAGATCGGCCCTGTCACCCAGAAGCTGTACGACACCATGACCGGGATGCAGTGGGGCAAGATCCCCGACACCAAGGGCTGGATCGTTCCGGTCGAGAAGAAGTATTGATATCCTCAATTCTCCATTCAGAATTTAGCAAGCGCCGCCAGGCATCCGCTCGGCGGCGTTTGCTGTATCATGGAACCCTCTTAGGCGCTGACGCGACATCTCTCTCAGGCGGGGCCGAGTCTTTCTCAATGAGGGAGGCTTCCCGCGACGATGAAAAAGGCTCCCTCCCCGAGGGAGCTGCCGCCGCAGACGGCTGAGGGAGTTCTCCGTCAAATTTCCGAAATTTTCCGGCGCAATTGCTTTCTTTCCGGCACAGTGTTAAACTGATTCCAGACAAAGGGCAGCCCTGCATTGCGGCGGGGTGCCTGTGCAGGAAAGATTGAGAGGGAAAAGCACCATGATCAAAAAATGGAGCGTGAGCTACCCGGCCGTCAACGGCACCGAGCAGCGCAGAGCGTACGTTTATCTGCCCACCATGTATGAGGCCGAGCCGGACCGCCGGTTCCCGGTGCTGTACATGTTCGACGGCCAGAACGTGTTTTTTGACGAAGATGCCACCTACGGCAAGAGCTGGGGCGTGGCCGATTATCTGGACTACACCGACACCCCGCTGATCGTGGCGGCGGTGGAATGCAACGCCGGGCCGAACAACGAACGTCTGGTGGAGTATTCGCCCTACCGGTTCGACGACCCGCAGTTCGGCCACTTCGACGGCAAGGGTCAGGCCACCATGAGCTGGTACATCCACCGGTTCAAACCCTTCATCGACCGCAGCTTCCGCACCCTGCCCGACCGGGAGCACACCTTCATCGGCGGCAGCAGCATGGGCGGCCTGATGAGCCTGTACGCCCTGCTGCAGTACAACGACACCTTCAGCCGGGCGGCGGCCCTGTCGCCCTCCATCTGGGTGGCTCCGGACAAGCTAGCGGGCCTTGTGGGCCGGGCAAAGCTGGAGCCGGGCACCGTGCTGTACATGGATTACGGCTCCCGCGAGATGGGCAACCACGACGGCATGCGCTGCGGCTTTGCGGAGATGTGCAGCAAGGTGCTCACCCGCGGCATCCACCTTACCAGCCGCATCGTGCCCGGCGGCACCCACAGCGAAGCCAGCTGGGAAAAGCAGCTGCCCTTCGTGTTCCATACGCTGATGTATGAGGTGGAGGAGTAACGGGCAGCAGCCTAGCCCTCTCCGTCTGCTCCCGTTGGTCGCATCCACCTCTCCCAAAGGGAGAGGCCTTGGCAAAGAGATGAAGTTTTTGTGGACTGCCAAGGGCTCCCACTTTGGGGGAGCTGGCAAAGCCGACAGGCTTTGACTGAGAGGGCAAGCACGCTAAAAATGACCATCGTCAACAAAGGAGGAATCACCATGGAAATGCAGTACTTCAAAGACTACAGCCCCGCGCTGGGCCGCGACATGGAGTGCAAGATCTACGGCCATGCCGGCCGCCCGATGCTGTACATCCCCTGTCAGGACGGACGGTTCTTCGACTTCGAGAACTTCCACATGAACGACACTCTTGCTCCGTGGATCGAAAGCGGAAAGATCATGGTCCTCTCCATCGACACCATCGATGCCGAGACATGGTCCGACACCGCTGCCGACCCCTATTGGCGTATCCGCCGCTATGAGCAGTGGCTGCACTACATCGTGGAGGAGGCCGTGCCCAAGATCCAGTACATGGCCAAGGAGCGCAACGGCTGGGACGACCTGCCCGGCGTCATCGCCTTCGGCTGCAGTCTGGGCGCTACCCATGCGGTCAACCTGTATCTGCGCCGCCCGGATGTATTCTGCGGCTGCCTTGCCCTCAGCGGCATCTACACCGCCCACTACGGCTTCGGCGACTACATGGACGAGCTGGTCTATATGAACTCCCCCGTGGACTACATGAAGAACTTCCCGGAAGATCACCCCTACATGCAGCTGTACCGCAGCCAGAAGGCGGTCATCTGCTGCGGTCAGGGCGACTGGGAGCGGCCGGACACCACATGGTTCCTCAAGCGCATCTTTGAGGCCAAGCACATCCCCGTCTGGGTGGACTTGTGGGGCCACGATGTCAACCACGACTGGAACTGGTGGTATAAGCAGGTCGCATATTACATGCCGTATATTCTGGGTGAGCAGTAAAACAAACCCTCTCAGGCGCTGACGCGCCAGCTCTCCCGAAGGGCGAGCTTTGATGCATCTGACGGTTTGCAGTAAATAAGCTCCCCCTTCGGGGGAGCTGGCATCGCGCAGCGATGACTGAGAGGGGCGCCTCCCTCCCAGAGGGAGCTGGCACGGCATAAGCCGTGACTGAGGGCGTTCTTATAGAGGAAAGAAGAATCAACAAAAACCATGCAGAATTTTATTTTTATCTCCCCCAACTTCCCCACCAACTACTGGCAGTTCTGCCGTGAGCTGAAGAACAACGGCATGAACGTGCTGGGCATCGGCGACCAGCCCTACGACGAGCTGAAGCCCGAGCTGAAGGACAGCCTGAACGAATACTACAAGGTGGGCAGTCTGGAAAACTACGACGAGGTCTACCGCGCCGTGGCGTTCTTCACCTTCAAGTACGGCCGCATCGACTGGCTGGAGTCCAACAACGAATACTGGCTGGAGCGGGACGCAGCCCTGCGCACCGATTTCCACATCACCTCCGGCTTCCAGACCTCCGATATGCCCCGCATCAAGTACAAGAGCAAGATGAAGGAGTACTACCAGAAGGCTGGCATCGCCACCGCTCGCTACCACATGGTGGATGACTTCGAGGGCTGCAAGAAGTTCATCGACGAGGTGGGCTACCCGGTGGTGGTAAAGCCCGACAACGGTGTGGGCGCATCCGACACCCACAGGCTGTCCAGCGAGGATGAGCTGAAGAAGTTCCTCATCTACAAGGCCGCCAACCACCCGGATGTGGAGTACATCATGGAGGAGTTCGTCCGCGCCGAGGTGAACAGCTACGACGCCATCATCGACGCCAACGGCAACCCCATCTTTGAGGCCGGCAATGTCAGCCCCATGTCCATCATGGATATCGTCAACGACAACGACAACTCCATCTACTACATCATCAAGGACCTGCCCGAGGACACCCGCGCCGCAGGCCGTGCCGTCGTCAAGAGCTTCGGCGTCAAGAGCCGGTTCATCCACTTCGAGTTCTTCCGCATGACCGAGGATCAGGCCAGCGTGGGCAAAAAGGGCCAGATCGTGGCGCTGGAAGTCAACATGCGCCCCTGCGGCGGCTTTACCCCGGATATGATCAACTTTGCCCGCTCCACCAACGTGTACAAGATCTGGGCGGATATGATCGCCTTCGGCGGCACGGATATGCCGGTGGGCGAGCACTTCTACTGCGCCTTTGCCGGCCGCCGCGACGGCAAGCACTTCGTGTACAGCCACGAGCAGATCATGCAGAAGTATCAGCAGAACATGCGCATGGTGGACCGCATCCCGGATGCGCTGTCCGGCGCCATGGGCAACCAGATGTATGTGGCAACCTTCTCCACCCGCGAGGGCATGGAGCGGTTCTACGCCGACGTGCTGGCCACCACCGATGACACCAACGCCGCCGCACAGGCGCAGCTGACCCAGATCCTTGCACTGGGCGAGCCGGAAGAGACCGCTCCGGCAGCCAGAAAGGCCCCTGCAAAGAAAAAGTAAACACTATAAAATCAACGCGGTTCAGCCCGGAAACGGAGGTACAGGCGATGAAATGGATGAAACAGGCAGCAAGAAATCTTGTGGCAATGGCAGCGGCGCTGTGTCTGTTGCTGCCCTGCGCCGTTCCGGCATCGGCGGAAAGCCTGCAGACGCCGGTGTGGATGCAGGCGTGGGGCGGCACCCGCACCGCCGGAGTGGTCGGCCAGCTGGAACAGGATCGTTTCACGGCCACCATCCGGGTGGGCGAAATGAACGGCACTGTGGAGCTGGTACGCGACAACGGCAAAATGTACTGGAAGGCCGAAAAGCTGGACGGCACCGAGGTGTTGTGCCTGCTGGTGCGGGACGGCTCGGCCTACCAGCTGGACCACAGCCGCAAGCTGGCCATCCGTCTGGGCGATGAATCTGCAGCCTACAGCATGATCGGCATCAGTGAGGAAGCGATGGAAAAATCGCTCGCCACAGGTAAAGCTGCCGGCTTTGCCAACGCGAAAAAGACCGTGAACGGCAAGACCTACGACGCCGAAGTGTTTGAGATGACGCTGGACGGCAAAGCCGTGGAGATGACCTACTGCTACGATACGAACGGCGCTCTGCGCTACCTCATCACCCGCATCGGCGGCAAACAGGCCTCCATGGAATACCGTTCGGTGTCCGACAAGGTGGACGAAAGCCTGTTGGAGATCCCGGCGGGCTACACCGTCTGCACCAAAGGCGAGGACGGCAGGCTCCGCGACGCCGCCGGAAACGTCGTGGGTGAATAACAGATCTGGCAAAAGCACCTGCAGAGTTTCTGCGGGTGCTTTTTCGTTGTCCCGTCCCGCAAAGTGTGCTATACTTAAAACCAGAAATTCTGAATGAGAACGAGGTATTTTTCATGAAAATTCCCGCAAACGGCTTTACCCACGCCGGCAAGTTCCACGCCGACGATGTGTTCGCCACTGCCCTTTTGCAGATCCTGCGCCCGGATATCAAGATCACCCGGGGCTTCACCGTGCCGGAGGACTTCGACGGCATCGTTTACGACATCGGTTTCGGCATGTTCGACCACCATCAGGAGCCGCGCGAGTACCGCGCCAACGGTGTGCCCTACGCAGCTTTCGGCCTGCTGTGGCGGGTACTCGGCCCCGGCCTTGTGGGCGAGCGTCAGGCGCGGCTCATCGATGAAAACTTCATCCAGCCGCTGGACCTGAACGACAACACCGGCGAGCAGAACAGCCTGTGCGACGCCATCGGCTTCTTCAACCCTGTGTGGGACTCGAAGGAAGATCAGGACGAGTGCTTCTTCAAGGCGGTGGCCGTGGCAAAGCAGATTTTGGAAAACCAGATCGCCAGCGCCAACGCCGTCAACCGCGCGGACGAAAAAGTGCGTCAGGCCTACCAGAACTCCCGCGACGGCATCGTGGTGCTGCCCTGCTATCTGCCGTGGAAAAACGGCCTGTACAAGACTGATGCTCTGTTTGTGGTGTACCCCAGCCAGCGCGGCGGGTGGAGCGCCCAGTGCGTCACCGACCACAAGACCAAAAAGTCCAAGCTGCCCTTCCCCCAGAGCTGGGCCGGCCAGCCGCAGGAGGTCATTGAGCAGAAAAGCGGCATCCCGGGCATCAGCTTCTGCCATGCCAGCCGTTTCCTCATCACGGCAAAGGATAAGGACACCGCTCTTGCGGCCTGCCGTCTGGTGCTGAAGAACAATGGCCGCATCTGACCGGTCCGCCCGCCCGAAACCTGCCTTCGTGTACATGGTGCGCTGCACGGGCGGCACCCTGTACACCGGCTGGACCACCGACCCCGCCGCCCGCCTGTGTGCCCACCGGAGCGGCAAAGGCGCAAAGTACACCCGGGCGCACGGTGCGGCAGCGCTTGCCTATGTGGAAAAGTGTGCCGACCGCCGTGCGGCCATGCGCCGGGAGTATGCCCTCAAACAGCTGCCCAAGGCGCAGAAGGAACTGCTGTGCCGTGCATGGCAGGCGGCGCAAAAGCCGTTTGTCTGAACCTTTGTTTCGAAAATGTCTGAAAAGATTGATTTTTGTGTGAAAATGTGGTATTGATAAGGTGATAATCTGTTCTTTTTTGCAAACGCTCCGGGGCAAACGCTCCGGCGGTGAGAAATAACTGGAAGAGAGCAAAGGATAAAGGAGGAATGGAACGTGAAGCGATTCCCGGAAATTGCCCGGCGCGCAGTATCGCTGGCTCTTGCAGCAAGCATGAGCCTGTCGGTGCTGGCACCCTGTGCGTCTGCGGCGGTCACTGCCCGTGACCTTGAAAACAGCGTGGACGAACTGGGCAATGTGGATCTGACGGACGAAGTGTTCAATGTTCCGGATGATACCGCTGCCGATGCCGATACCTTGGGCGGGGACGACGAGGAAGAGATTGATCTGGACGACCTGACCGAAGAACAGCTGGCCGAGCAGGCAGTTGTGGACGAGGCAGGCCATACAGAGCACACCCCGGACACCGACGCGGAGCCGGTGTACGAACAGCCCGCCACCTGCGCCGAGCGCGGCTATGCCATCTACCCCTGCAGCTTTACGCTGGAGCAGGAGGACGGCACGGTGGCGCACTGCTACCATCAGGTCGTGGTATGGCTGCCGCTGGCAGACCACGAGTGGGGCGAGTGGCAGGAGCCTGACGATGCAGACAGCCAGAAATACCGCGTGTGCACCGTCTGCAATGCTGTGGAATATGAGGACGGCACCGTTGTGACGCCCGGCGGTATTCCCGTTACCGACCCCGACCAGCCCGAATGGCTGCCGGGGGACGGGCAGGTTGATGCTTGTGGTTTGGGGGATTATGTCAAACAGCAATTCAATAAGGTTGTAGACGGCGTTAAGAACGCGTACAACGAATTAAAAAATGATCTTGATGAGAAGATCAAAGAAGCAGAAGCAAACGCTCAGAAAACACTGGATGAAAAATATCCGGACGATCATGATCCGAGCAAATCGAACGTTCTGAAACAAATAGAAAAGCACGATGCGACGTGCCTGACAGACGGATATATCAAGTACAAGTGTACGAGAACGGATAAAAAGCGTGTAAGTTCTTCAACCAATAATCCGATTAAGGGTATCTATAATGCATTGCCTAAAAGCTGGAAGACAAAGGTGCAGAATACGCTGAAAAACAATGGTTTGGGGGAGTTGGCCAACCAGCTTGGAAACGACAAATTTACACTTACTTTTGATGTTAAGCTGACCTGTGAACATGATAAGAACAACCCGATCGTTGTTGAAACCGGAAAGGCTGCTGGCCACAAGTTCCCGGATGAGAATGACCCGGCAAACTGGATAGAGACGAAAAAACCGACCTGCACGGAAGACGGCGTAGAGACCCTGACCTGCACCAGATGTAATGGCGAGGAAGAAGGCGGCATAAAGACCCACGCCATCCCGCACGGAAATGTTGCACACCAGTGGGTCATGATAGACTCGGTTGCTGCAACCTGCGAAGAGGAAGGTTATGACCTCTACGAATGCAGCGTGTGCAAGACGACCAAAAAGGAAAAGACCGCAGAAAAGCTGGGCCATCTTTTTACAAATTATGTAGACGACAGAAAGCCCGCCTGCCAGCCCCAGAGCAAAACGGCAACCTGCGACCGCCCAGGCTGTAATGCAACCGATACGCAGACCAGCGCTGCTTTGGTGCCCCACGAATTTACGGAGTGGACGGTTGATCAGAAATTTTTGGGTCAAGCGCTGTATTATAAATCCACCTGTAATATCTGCCATGAAGAGACCAAGCGGATCAATGTTGCAGAGAAAAAGCTGGACGAACTGGATAAAGCACTGGACAAAGACCCGACGCAGATGTCGGACAGTGAACTGACCGAAATCGTTGCCCTTTACAACGCGGCAAAGGCTGCTATTTCCTTGATGGATAAAGTCGGCGTGAATGTGGACTCTTACCAGAAGCGTCTGGATGATATGAAGACCCGCTATGACGCTGTTCAGCACGAATCCGAACAGCGCCTTGCACTGGCAGCTGCCAAGGAAGCAGTCAAGCAGGCGGAAGACCTGATCAACGGCAAAGACCCTGCCAATATGTCCAACGAGGACATGGCCGCTGTGATCGCAGCCTACACGGCAGCGGAAACTGCCGTGAATCAGTTGGACGACAGCAATGCAGGCAAGGCCGAGCTGAAAACACGGCTCGCCGCGCTGAAAAAGACCGTGGAACAGATCGAAGCTAAGTATGCCCAGAAGGTCATTGAAGATATCTGGAACAAGCTGAAGAACGGCGAGCTGGATAAATCCCAGCTGGAAGCGTTCAAAAAGGTGCTGGAAGATCTGGAACCCATTATCCCTGACAGCCTGAAGGAAAGCTATGAGCAGGTCGTGGATGCAGTGGATGCTGCCATCAAGGCCATCGACCTGGTAAATAACGCCAGCGCACTGATCAAAAAGCTGCAGGAAGAGATCAAGAACGGCAACATCAGTCAGGATACCATCAAGCAGCTGCAGGAACTGGTCAAGCAGGCCAGGGATCTGGTCGACCAGATCAAGGAAAACCCCATCCTGAAGAACGCTGTGGACACGATCATCAAGAACGCAGAAAAAGCCCTGAAGGAAGCTGCCGCCAACAAGGCGCTGGACGCCCTGAAGGAAGCCATCAAGAACGGCGATCTGTCCAAGATCGACGAGGCGTTCGATCAGGCGCAGAAAGCCATTGATGAACTGCGCCCCTATGCTCCGGATGTGGCGGATAAGCTCAGCAAAGCACTGGAAGAGATCAAAAAGACCTATATCCACGGCATCAAGGACGAGCTGGAAAAGGCGCTGAAAGACGGTACTTATCAGGAAAAGCTGGACAAGCTCAAGGATGTGGTCAAAAAGTACGAGGACATGATCAAGGAGCTTGATGTTTCCGGCGCCTTGAAAGAGCTGTGGGACACCATCCTGAACGAAGAACTGACCAAGCTGATCACGGATATGGCCAACGAGATCAACAAGATCGTCAACGATAAGGACATGTCCGCGCTGGAAAAGATCGCCGCTCTGAACAAGCTCAGCGACGATCTGCACAAGCAGCTGGAAGACATCGTCGGCAAGGACCGCGCCGATAAGCTGCTGGAACCCTTTGACAAACTGATCGAACAGGCCAAGGAGACCGTGGCAAAGGCTGCCGCCGCTGCAGGCAATTCCCTCATCAAGGAAGCGCTCAAGGCCATCAAGCAGGCAGTGGACAGCGCTGAAAGCAAGGAAGACGCCATCAACCAGATGGAGAGCATCTACGATCAGGCGCACGAACTGCTGACCAAGGCCGGTATGTCCGATAAGGACGCGACCGCAAAGCTGGAGCCGGTGCGCTCGGCCATCGACAGCGTGAAAAAGCTGCTGGACGAGTCTTTCGTCTCGATGGATACCATCAAGGCGGCAGTGGATGTGCTGGTGGATGCCATGCTGGAAAGCGACACCATCGAGGGCGGCCTGCACGATCTGGTGCGGGCAGTGCTGGACGGCAAGAACCTTGACCCCGCCGTGACCCGTGCGATCCTTGTGGTCGCCCGTGACGTTCTGAAAAAGGCAGACTGGAGCAGGCTGACCCCCAGCCTGCTGGACGACGTGATGGACATGGCCATTGATAAGGTCAAGGAAAAGATCAGCAAGAAGTACATCAGCCCTGTTGCCAAGGTTGCAAACGAGCTGATCGACGAGCTGAAACCCACCATGAACGACCTTATGCACAAGGAAGTGGGGCAGGATACGATCGATAAGGTGCGCGATGTGTTCCTGAAGGCACTCGACAACGGCATTGACGGCATTGATGTGGGCAAGAGCCGCGAAGATCTGCTGAATACGGCCCGCGATGACCTGCTCGGACTCAGCCCGGTGGTCTCTGCCGAGCTGAAGCGTATCGGTGCCAAGGCTGCCGAGAGCATCAATCAGGAAATGCACGATAAGGTCGAGGCAGCACTGCCCGGCGTGATCCTGCCGGATCTGATCGGCGACCTGATCGGTAATCTGGCCGAGGATATCGTCAACGACGAGATCGGCAAGGAAGACCCGAAGATCACGGCTGAGATCGACAAGTATGTCAGATATCTCACCTGCCCGGGCCACAAGCATGCTACCCGCATTTCGCAGGCTCAGGGCTGCACGTCCGATGAGATCACGGAAGATTACTGCGCCCGCTGCGGCTGGGTGTTCAGCAGCACCAAGACTGCGCCTGCACTGGGCCATGACCCGATGCTCGTGCCCGGCGTGGAGCCCACCCAGGATATGGACGGCCTGACCGACGGCGTCCAGTGTGCCCGTTGTGGCGCATGGCTCGAGCCGCAGGAAGTGCTCCCGGCCCTGAATCCCGAGTACGACAAGTGGTTCGTCAAGGCCGATGTCACCGCCGAGACGGTCAAGGCCACCGGTTACCAGAGCCAGCAGAAGCTGGACGAAGCCATCGACAGCGCCCTGAAGAAGGCTGGTTTCGAGCCTGCCAACAGCGAGCGGTTCCTCGCTCAGGTGCGCACCAACCTTGAAATCGATGAAGGCTACATCCTGCCCAACGACCGTTACCCCGAAGAGGGTGTGACCGGCATGGTCAGGTTCCCGGCCAAGGCCCCCGGCAAGGACGGCACCTACTACGCAGTGCAGGTGGTCACCGCTGATAACCACGGCTATAACGCCGGTGACATTGTTGTCACCCCGCTCACCGTCACCAAAGAAGGCATCAGCCTCAAGACCGGTGTGCAGGCAGTGGTTGCCATTGCATGGAAGCCCAATAACTAAACCTATACGCGCTGAAGGCACCCGCAGAAATGCGGGTGCCTTTTTGTATACCCCGTATAGATACCCTTTAAATGCATAATAATGGAATATTTGCATTTAAAATTGTATAAAGATGCAAATTGACCCAAAAGCCGTGTCAAATCCCTGTAAGGTTTGGCAGTTTTCTGCATTGACGAAAAATCCGCACGGCGTATAATAAAAGCATCAACCGCGAACCAAAGACAGAGGATGCGAAGGGAAATGCGCATCAGAGAACAAAAGTGTATTTTTATTAAAAGGAGCGCGTTTATCATGAAAAAGGAAAACATCAAAAAAGTCGTTCTGGCATACTCCGGCGGTCTGGATACCTCCATCATCATTCCCTGGCTGAAGGAAAACTACAACAACTGCGAAGTCATCGCCGTTTCCGGTGATGTGGGTCAGGGCACCGAGCTGGACGGTCTGGAAGAGAAGGCCAAGGCTACCGGCGCTTCCAAGCTGTATGTGCTGGACCTGAAGAAGGACTTCGTCGAGAACTACATCTTCCCCACCCTGAAGTTCGGCGCTAAGTACGAGGACTACCTGCTGGGCACCAGCTTCGCACGTCCCTGCATCGCAAAGGCTCTGGCCGACATCGCCATCAAGGAAGACGCAGACGCCATCTGCCACGGCTGCACCGGCAAGGGCAACGACCAGGTTCGTTTCGAACTGACCCTCAAGGCTTTGTGCCCCGATATGGCCATCATTGCTCCTTGGCGTGAGTGGGACATCAAGAGCCGTGACGAAGAGATCGACTACGCTGAGGCTCATCACATCCCCCTGAAGATCAACCGTGAGACCAACTACTCCAAGGACAAGAACCTGTGGCACCTGAGCCACGAGGGTCTGGATCTGGAGTGCCCCGCAAACGAGCCCCAGTACAACAAGGACGGCTTCCTGGAGCTGGGCGTCAGCCCCGAGCAGGCTCCCGACAAGCCCACCTATGTGACCATCCACTTCGAGAAGGGCATCCCCACCGCCGTGGACGGCAAGGAGATGGGCGCTGTCGAGCTGGTGGAGTACCTGAACAAGCTGGGCGGCGCCAACGGCATCGGCCTGCTGGACATCGTCGAGAACCGTCTGGTGGGCATGAAGAGCCGCGGCGTGTACGAGACTCCCGGCGGTGCCATCCTGTACAAGGCCATCAATGTGCTGGAGACCATCACTCTGGACAAGGAAAGCTCTCACTTCAAGGCTCAGCTGGCTCAGAAGTACGCTGATATCGTCTACAACGGCCAGTGGTTCACCCCGCTGCGCGAGGCTCTGGATGCCTTCGCCGACAGCCTCGAGAAGACCGTCACCGGCGATGTGAAGCTCAAGCTGTACAAGGGCAACATGATCAACGCCGGCGTCACCTCTCCGTACACCCTGT
>ERZ834382.2732-NODE-2732-length-11844-cov-4.110951_pt1 | contig 11844 bp, 10 predicted proteins | sample MGYA00519692_ERZ834382 | MGnify/ENA primary metagenome ERZ834382 (study PRJEB31850, sample SAMEA3708751) | human gut metagenome | biome: human gut; feature: human-associated habitat; material: faeces | place: China | collected 2014 ...
AAATTATTTTTACGAAGTGAAATCTCTTTTCCCTGTTCCTTTCCTCTCTGAATCGCTAAAATTGTATCACAATGCATATCTGCTACTTTCATTTTCTATTCCCCCATCTTTTTTCTTTCTTATAATATCTACCGTATGTGATCCTGCACCAACCAGTTCCGGGCGTTCACACGTAGTCAGATGATAGTCAATAAACGTCTGGAAGGTCTTTTCATCCATCGTATTTAACACCTGACGCATATAATCGGATGGTCCATCCGCCGAAATAATCTGGATCCGTTCCATTCCTGCTGCTTCATTGTAGCTGTCAATATCCTCCAGACGCACATAATCATACAAATCTTCCGGTGAAGGACATACCCGGTAATTCGCATCCAGTTTGCCATTTTCCAGGCATTCCTGTATATGATTCTCCCGGAATCCATACACCAGAACACTGTACTCATTCATTGTATAAGCCACCAGGATCGTGCCCTCATCTTTCAGGACACGCTTTGCCTCCATCAGCGCCTTTACCTTATCTTCCTTTGTATAAAGGTGATACATCGGTCCGAACAAGATGATCAGGTCAAATTCCTTATCCGGAAAACGTGACAGCTTCAGCGCATTTCCCTGATATGCTTTCACAGAGCTGTTCTTCTTTTTCAGAATTCCCAGATTGTATTTTACCAACTCTACCGCCGTCACATCGTACCCTTCTTCGGCAAGCGCAACACTGTAGCGCCCGGTTCCGGCTCCTACATCCAGAATCTTTACCTGTCCATGCTCCCGCTTAGGAAGATATTTGTGAATGTACTTCATTGAGGTGATAAATTCTACCTGTCCGTGGCGGCTCTTAAGCCGTTTCTCTTCGTTGAATTTGTTATAATATTTTTCAAGCTCTGTCATCATAAATCTATTGTATCCTTTATTTTTATTCTAGCGCTGCCGCTCTCCGGAATAAAATAATTCCGATCACGAACAAGACAGCGATCATCCCCACACCAATATTGATATTGCCGGTAAGCTGCGAGATCAGGCTCACGATCGTTGTTCCCATAAAGGACGCGCCTTTTCCGCAAATATCCATTAAGCCGAAAAATTCACCTGACTGGTTCGCCGGTATAATTTTCGTAAAGTAAGATCTTGAAAGCGCCTGCACACCTCCCTGGAACATGCCTACCCAGACAGCAAGAACCCAGAACTGCCACTGGTAATGCAGAAAAATCGCAAAAATTGCCACTCCAAGGTATGCCACGATACATACTGTGATCAGATTTTCTGCAGAATATTTCTTCGCAAGTCTTCCGAAAATAATCGCAAATGGGAAAGCTACGATCTGCGTAAGCAACAATGCAAGAAGAAGTCCTGTACTGCTAAGTCCAAGTGCTGATCCATATGCAGTTGCCATATCAATAATCGTATAAACCCCGTCAATATAAAAGAAAAACGCCAGAAGAAACAGAAAAACCTTCTTCTCCTTCTTTACATTTTTCAGAGTAATGCCGATTCTTTTGAAGCTTTCTGAAAAAGCATGCTGCTTCTTTTCTACATAATACTTCTGGTGATAAGTTCTCAGAAGTGGTAATGTCATAATTACCCACCATACCGTGATGATCACAAAGGAAACCATCATTGCTATCTCCATTGTAATCCCAATCTTCCCTGCATTTAACACAACCAGAAGACAGATTACAAACGGTACACAGCTTCCGATATATCCCCACGCATAGCCCTGGGAAGAGACTTCATCCATCCGGTCTTCCAATGTCACATCGACAAGCATGGAATCATAAAATACCAGCGTTACGGAATATCCGACCTTTGCAATGACAAAAACTACCAGAAAGGCCAGCCAGTACTTTGCAAATCCCAATGCGACTGAAGCAATTGCCCCGATTCCAAGTGCAATTGTAAAAACTGGTTTTTTATAGCCTTTTGTATCTGCAACGGTTCCAAATACCGGTCCTGCAAGTGCTGTAAGTAAGGTTGCAATGGATACTGCATATCCCCAGTATGCCAGATACTGTACATCCGAAAGTCCCTGCTTTCCTGCGATATAGTTGAAATAAATCGGTAAAATGGTTGCTGCCAGAAGTGTAAATGCAGAATTTCCGACATCATAAAGTATCCAGTTTTTCTCCTGTTTTGTCAATTTTATTTTCATTTAACGTATCCTCCTCGCCCGGAAACTGAGAACCAAATGTATAGGCATATACAGAATCTAATGTGGCGTTTCCTTCCAGAAACGGTTTATATTCGCAGATCAGTTTGTCTGCCAGTGGAACTGCTTTTTCATAAAGATGAAGCAGTTTTCTTATCTGTTCCCTGCAGGATTCATTCTCATGATACTTGATAATAAACCCATGAAAATCATAATAAAGCCCTGCCACTTTAAGTGCTGCATAAAGTGCCATCCGCTTTATTTTAGATGGACAGACAAGAATCCTGTCATAAAATACCATTCCATTCAGTGCTTTTTTGACTTCCTTTGCTGTAATTCCGCGATAAAAATCTTTTATAATTATCGCATTTTTCATAGAAGGAACAATATGTCCGGTCAGTCTCCTGCTCACTGGATTTTCTCCGTTCATAATCATCAGCTTACGATCCAGCTCGCCCTCCACTGCAATATGTGCAAGACCAGTCTCTTTTACTGCCTGTTCCACGTAACCATGACAGATTTCATCCAACGCGAAGTGGCAGAGCACTCCATATACATAAGCCAGATGCTTCTCATACTGGTCGTGTGTATGTAAAGCCTTCGCTGCATGAGCGAAGAACTTTGCCCCGCTCTCGTTATGTATACGCTTTCCCAACTGATTGACCTTGTTCTTGCCAAGCGGTCTGTAATAAAAAAGAATATCTGGTCCATGAAGTCCAATATTAAAAAGCTCCGGATATTTATCAATAACTTTTCTCTCATATCCGCTTAATCTGCCCCTGATCTGCTGTCCAAAAATGTAATGTGCATAAGTTGACGGCATATTATCCCATCCTTCCTCTTCTGAAACATATTTTATGATGATGTCGGGGCAAAAGGTCAGAAAGCCGATGCAGGCTTGCTTGCAAGAGGATTTTTGACCTCTTGACCCTGGTATCATTATTTTATTATAGACGTTGCGCTTTGCAGGCTCTATCTTACTTCTGTAAAGCTTATATAACGGCTTTGTAAAAAAGAATGTGCCTTGGCACATCTTCGCGCCGAGCGCAGTCGCTTGCGACATTCTTCATCTTCGTGCGAGTGCGCATCTCCGGCACGTAGTGCCTTTTATTTCATAGGAAGTTCCTTCGGAATTTCCTATAAAATAAAAAGTAATGACTAAAATGATACGTTCTAAATAAATAGTAACACAAAAAGACCTTTCAGGATAGTCCCGAAAGGTCTTCTGCACGACACTTTTAAAATACTTTTATCGTCCACTTGCTCATATCCCACACCTCATTTACCACATCCTGATAGAATTCCGGCTCATGGCAAATCAGAAGAATACTTCCTTTGTATTCCTGAAGCGCTTTTTTCAGAGAATCCTTTGCATCCACGTCTAGATGATTGGTCGGCTCATCCAGGATCAGCAGATTCGTGTCCTTGTTGACCAGCTTACAGAGTCTTACCTTTGCCTGTTCACCACCACTCAGTACCCTTACCTGGCTCTCAATATGCTTCGTAGTGAGTCCGCATTTTGCAAGGGCAGAACGCACCTCATACTGGGTAAATGACGGAAATTCCTGCCACAGCTCTTCAATACAGGTGGTCTTGTTTTCTCCTTTAACTTCCTGTTCAAAATAGCCGATCTGAAGATTTTCCCCAAGCTCACACTCGCCGGAAATTGCCGGGATCAGACCAAGTACACTCTTCAAAAATGTAGTCTTTCCGATACCATTTGTTCCGACAATCGCAATCTTGTGTCCTCTTTCCATCTGGAAATTCAGCGGCTTGGAAAGTGGTTCATCATAACCGATTACAAGATCCTTTGTTTCGAATAACATTTTCCCCGGAGTCCGTCCGTAACGGAACTTAAATTCCGGTTTCGGCTTTTCCGCTGCCAGCTCAATTACATCCATTTTATCCAGCTTTTTCTGTCTGGACATCGCCATATTTCTTGTAGAAACACGGGCTTTATTTCTTGCCACAAAATCCTTCAGTTCACTGATTTCCTGCTGCTGTCTGCGGTATGCTGCCTCAAGCTGTGCTTTCTTAACTGCATAGACCTCCTGAAAATGATCATAGTCTCCCACATAACGATTCAGTTCCTGGTTCTCCATATGATAGATGATATTTACCACTTCATTCAGGAACGGAATATCATGGGAAATCAGAATGAATGCATTCTCATAATCCTGCAGATACCGCTTCAGCCACGTAATATGCTCTTCATCCAGATAGTTTGTCGGTTCATCCAGAAGCAGGATGTCCGGCTTCTCAAGCAGAAGCTTTGCCAGAAGAACCTTCGTTCTCTGACCTCCGCTTAGATCTGTAACATCACGGTCAAGTCCCAGATCCAGAAGTCCCAGTGCTCTTGCGACCTCTTCTACCTTTGCATCAATCGTATAAAAATCATGCAGTGTCAACTCATCCTGGATCGTTCCAAGCTCTTCCATCAGAAGATTCATCTCATCCTCGCCTACTTCACCGAGTTTCTCACAGATCTCGTTCATTCGCTGCTCCTTCTGCAAAAGCGGATCAAACGCACTTTTCAGTGCGTCCTGGATCGTCATACCGCTCTGAAGGACTGCATGCTGGTCCAGATAGCCTGCTCGTACATTCTTCGCCCATTCCACCTTTCCCTCGTCCGGCGTAAGTTTCCCGGTAACGATACTCATAAAGGTAGATTTACCCTCTCCGTTTGCTCCTACAAGACCGATGTGCTCCCCTTTTAAAAGGCGGAACGATACATCATCAAAAATAGCACGGTCACCAAAACCGTGTGTCAGATGTTCTACATTTAATATACTCATATTTTATTATTCTCCCTGATTCATTTCTTTACACATTGTCTTTTATTATATGTGGAAATCGGGGTTCTTTCAATATAAACAGTCAAAAAACCACAGCTCTATATCTAAAATCCAAAATCACTCAACTCCTTTAATCCTCTCGACAACAGTTCCATTCTTTTCCAAAATAATCCAAGTAAGGACTGGAACCATAGTACAAACTAGCAAACTGATTCCCACTGCAAATAAAAGTGGAAGTATTGACACTGAAAACGCAATCCCACGATAATTCATTGATTCATACAGAAGATACGTTGCTCCCATTCCTACTGTTAGCGTAACAAGCCATGCGCCGCCTGCATAGAGAACTCCTTCCCTGACCAGCATTCCAAGAATCTGCTTCGGGGTCATCCCGATACTCTCCATAACCGAAAGCTCCATCATCCGGCTCTGCACATTTACTACAAAGGTGTTCATGTAGTTCATGATTCCGATAAAAGCCAGAATCAGCACAATCCCGATTCCCAGTTGCGGCATATTACCTTGTGCTTTTTCAATCTCATCTGCATCTTCGATTTTGGATTCCCAGGAAAAGTCTTTTGCATTGTCATTTTTTTCTAGTAACGCAAGGATTTCCTGTTCTGTATCTCTATCATATTCCTTGTGATATTTTATGCTGGTCTTTAGTGTAATTGGATGATTGGCAAATGTTTTCACCACCTGATCACTGGCTATAATCGTCGGTGGGTATCCAAGGAGTGCTGTATAATAATTCTCGTCCGTAACTCCTTCTATGGTAAAAGTTTTTGTCGTTTGTTGATCTTCATACAAAGCACATGTCACATTTTTTCCTATTATGTCAGCATCTGAAAGATCCAAACCATTTCGATAAACAATACATACTTTTCCCGAAAGGAAGTCCTCTTTCTTTATCGGATGCGTAAGACTGTTATTTAAATAATCAAATTCCTGTTCATCAATTCCAATCAGAGAGGATCCAAAATTCTCAGGATGATTCTGATACTCGTCCTTTTCCTTACTATATGGAATGCTCATCCACTTTGCGTAAAATTCTTTCATCCACATCTCAGCAAAATCCGGTTCCCATGGAACTGTAATCTCGGCAAATATCATAGAATGTGCTTCAGAGACTCCGGCATTTTCTTTGATTGACTTCACGAAAGAATCATCCAGAATGTCTCTTCTGTCTTCTGATTTTTCTTTACATGCCGTATCATTTTTAATGACCATATCCGTATCCATATAATTTGACACTATGGTTCTTGCTGCCTGACTGTCCAGCATGGTCACAATACAAAGGTACACAGACAGACTGGTGGCCAAAGACAACAGTACCACCGCAGTTCTTTTCTTATCCTTTGTAAACTGCTCCATGGAAAGTCTTGCTATTACTTTCCCCTTTCCTGCTCTTCTTACTTTTACGTTTTTGTGGGTCGGACAATAACCAAGCGCTTCTATTGGAGAAATATCTGCTGCCATTTTTATCGGTTTTTGGCTTGCCAGAAAGATGGTAACCCCAACCAGTAAGATGGTTGCCAGCAGAACTGCCGGATGAAAACGAACCATATCTGCTCCAACATAGCCACTTTTGATTCCAAGTGATTTTACAACAACAGGAATCAGGAAAAAGGATACCATCCCACCTGACAGACATCCAAGTACTGTCCCTGCAGATCCAATCAGAAGCATCTGTTCCTTCATCATCCTTTTTATCTGCTTTTCCGTCATTCCGACCGTCTGAAGCAGACCATAATAACGAACTTTTCCAGTTACAGAAAGATACATAATATTATAAATAAGCAGATACGCACACAAACAGGTAACTGCAATCAAGCCAATAAGACCTGCCAATATCTGAACCGATGCGCCAAGATCTTCCATGAAGAAAAGATTCTGCTGCTTTCCAAGATTCATATTTTCGATAAAAGCATTCTGCTCTTTTTTTGTCATGATTTTTTGCTTAAAATCCATAAAGTAACGACCGGAAGCTGCCTGCGAAAGCTTCCATCCCGATTGATCATAGAATTCTTTCGAGACATAAAACTGTTTCTTGGGTCCATATCCGTCCCAGATCCCACAGATTCGAAAAGTCCCTGTAAAGATTCCCTCATGTGTTCCATAAGACATAGCAAGGGTATCGCCTACATCAAGATCTTCGTAACCACATTCTTTTAAAGCGGATTTTGTTACCATTATCTCATCCAAAGCTGTCGGATATCTTCCTTCCAACTTTTCTCTGACCGGCTCCATCATCTGTGTCCAATATCCATCATCTGCCCAGATCAGTCCCACATTCAGTGTGGAATCCTGATCTGTTTTTTCTACCCATCCACAGACTCCCACTGTACCTGTCAGAACGATATCCGGGTTGTTCTCACACATTTGCCTCTGTTCATCCGTCACTCCATACATGATTGCATCAAATTCTGCTCCTGACATACGGATGTTCTGAATTTTCTGAAGTCTAAAATAAGAATCTCCGACTGTGAATATTGTGAATACCAAAAAGGAAGAAAGAAGAACCGCAAGGAGCAAAGTAATGGTCTTTCTCCTGTTTACTTTTAAAGCGTTCCATGCCATCCTTTTAATCACTTTCTGATTCGGATTCTTAAGCATAGGAATCACTTCCCTTCCCGGTATCTCCTACAATCTTTCCGTCCTCAATATGTACGATACGATCTGCAAGCTGTGCAATGTCTCTGTCATGCGTGATAAGAATCAAGGTCTGGCTGAACTGTTTTGCTGCCATTTTCAAAAGTCCAAGTACATCATGGCTGGTAACCGAATCCAGATTTCCTGTCGGTTCATCAGCCAGAATAATGGCGGGCTTCGCCGCAAGTGCCCTGGCAATCGCAGCCCTCTGCTGCTGTCCACCAGATAATGTTCCAGGAAGAGCTTCCCTCTTCTCTGACAGTCCTAAAAGTTCCAGTATCCCATCCACATATTCCGCGTCAACCTTTCTCCCATCCAGTTCCGCCGGAAGAATGACATTCTCATATACATTAAGATCCGGGACAAGATTATAATTCTGAAAAATAAACCCGATTTTTCTCCTGCGAAATATGGCAAGCTGTTCTTTTTTCATTCCCAGAAGGCACTTACCCTCTACCAACACTTCCCCATCTGTTGGCACATCCAGTCCACCCAGCATATGCAAAAGTGTACTTTTCCCGGATCCGCTTTTTCCGATAATAGCAACGAATTCCTGATCTTTCACACGAAAATCTACGCCATCCAATGCCTTTACCGTATTTTCACCCATTTGATAGTATTTTTTTAAGCTTCTTGTCTCTACAATGTATTCTTTCATTGGTTTGCCTCCTTCTTTTGATATTCTATAGAATATCTCCTAAAAATCACAAACCTGTCTCAATTTTTAATTATCACAATATTGTGACCATCCCCGATCGGTTATGTTACGATTCATTCACCGGTAAATACAAGCGAAAACACGCTCCTTTTCCCACTTCAGACTGTACTTCTATGTAGCCCTTCTGAAGTTCCATGATTGTTCTTGCAAGATATAATCCGATCCCAACCCCTGGTTTATCATGCACCTCCGGCTCACGGTAAAATCTTGTAAAGATCTCTGCCTGCCTCTCCGGGGCAATCCCTTTTCCAGTATCAGAAATGCTGATCTTTAAAAATAATTCCTGTCTTTCTGTCTGAATATGGATCTTTCCAGCTGGTTCGGTATACTTGAGTGCATTGTCCAGAATATTATAAATTACTTCCTCCGTCCATTTGCTGTCATGACGGATCATCATATTTTCTTCGCAGTTCACATATAGATCAATCCCCTTCAACGCCGCCTCCGGAACCACATCGGCAACTGCATGGCGGATTGTTTCGTATAGATTTTGGTCTTCCTTATGTATTTGCAGAATTCCCGTTTCAAGCCTTGACATTTTTACCATGCTCTGCATTAAAAAATCAATTTTTTCCATCTGCCCTTTGATTTTTCCCAAAAACTCCTGACCGTTTTGCGAAAACTCTTCATCCTCAAGGAGTTCCAGGTATAGTTTTATATTGGCAATGGGCGTCCTTGCCTGATGGGATATATCAGAAATCAATCCCTTTACTCTTTCTTTCTCACGAAAACCGTCTTCTTCTTTTTTCCGAAATACATTCCCGGCTTTCGCTAATTGTGTTCCTGTTCTTCCCCAGAGGCTATCCTCCAATTCTTCTTCCATATTCCATTCTTTTCCTGTTACGATAGCATCCAGAGCATCTTCCACCTTTTCAGCAAACAACTTCGCTTCTTTTTTTATCCGGTAGTTTTTCCATAACAATACCAGTACTGCTGCAAATAAAATTATCATCATGATACACATCAGCCAATCCATTGATATCCCATCCCATATACATTTGAAATATACCTGTGATTCTTATCTTCAATCTTTCCTCTCAGACGATTCACATTTACTGCCAGTGTGTGCTTGTCCACAAACTGTCCTCCACTGTCCCACAACCGCTCCAATAACAGATCATAAGTCAGAAGCTGTCCTCGGTTCATAAGAAATTGACAAAGCAGACGGCACTCTGTCGGTGTGACGGGGCATTCCTGACCTTTTACCGTTACTCGTGCATTATCCAAATCTATATATAAGTACTCATCTGCAAAAATCAGACGATTGACCGAAGCAGTTCTTTTTAAAATGACTTCTATTTTTCTAAGTAAAATCTTCATTGAAAATGGTTTAGTAACGTAATCTTCTGCCCCGGATTCATATCCTGCCAGAGCATCCTCCTCCATATCCCTGGCTGTCAGGTAAATGACCGGAACTTCTCTTTGCTTTTTTACCCACTGGCAAAAAGAGAAGCCCTCGCCATCTGGAAGATTCACATCCAGAAGGACCATATCTATCTGATTCTCAAAAAAAATCTGCTTCCCTTTTTCCATAAAAGTCACACCATAAACTCCATATCCTGACTTTTTCAAAAAATAACAGATTGCCTGATTCAAATCAAAATCATCTTCTACAACTAATATATACTGCATATCCTAATTCCTCCGATACAGATTCTCACAAAGAAATCTCTGCATAGCAATGATACCTTTCAATATTGTACCACAGACTTTTCCTGGGTATGAAAAAAAAAGAAAGAATCTCAATTTTGTGATTATTCAGTGCGCAAAAAAAGAAAATATTTTATAAGTCTTTTCATATATCGTTTGTTTTTTTGTTTACCTTATTAATTTCCTCTCTGAAATTCTTTTTTGCCATGAAAGTTTTCTGTCTTTCTTCTGCCACCTGATTCAAAGCATCATCTCTTTCTCTTCTCATCTTTTTCGTATGCAGTTACGTTCGACATATTTGTTTTCCTTTTGTCTCAATCACTTATAAAAAGTTGCTCTACAAATCAGCAAATAGCCCAGATATTCCTGAATGGTTGGGATATCCTCTTCCTCAACCAGATCCTTTAAATACTTCAACCACATTTCGGGTTTAGGAGCTTCCGGATTATAATTGACATTTAACCGGTTTCTACAGAACTGTTTTTCTTCTTCAAACTTCCCATTCAGATAATAGACTCCATTTACAACATGAATTGGAATTAAGTGGTCGCCACACTGTACGCGCCACACTACAATTTCCATGATGAAAGAACACAGCATTGATGAAACTACCATCAAGAAGATTGTTGGACATTCTGGAGCTATGACGCTTACAGAACGTGTCTACACTCATCTTGATGTCCAGGTTCTGATCGATGCCATAAACAAAATTGTGGGAGACATTCCATAAAGATTCGAGGGTAAAGAAAAACCCCAGAAACACATGGTTTCTGAGGTTTTGTATGCATTTTTTCGTTCCAAACGATTATCTCTTTGTGAACAGAAATTAACGTTTAGAGAACTGTGGTGCTCTACGAGCTGCTTTGAGACCGTATTAAACATCTCTATGGTGCGTTTTTCCTTGATATTACGGGCTTTTTCGCATTTTCTGTTGTCGGTTGTCCTATTCCTTAACCATGGAAATCGGTGATTTTTCATCGAAATTCTCCTGGTTCAAAGCATCATTCACTACCTCGAAAAGTTCCTCTGGTTTATTATACTTGACCCTCGCGTAAATGTCCATAGTTGTCTTACTATTCTCATGCCCTGCCAGATACTGAACTGTCTTAGGATCAACGCCCGCATAGAGCAGATTCGTGATGTAGGTATGCCGCAATAAGTGCGGTATTACATCGAACCCCAGGGTATAGCGAATCTTGGGATTGTTCCTCTGCGTTGTTCCTAATGTCGGCTTGACGGTATATTTGATGCTCTGTCCATTCACATATTTATAGTAAGTTCTCTCTTTCGCAGAGCGAACAACTACATACTGCCAAACTCTCGTAAACTGAGAATAGGAAAGCGGCTGTCCCTCACTGTCCGCAATCACATACTCCGATATGGAATTGGCTTTTGCTTCCCGCAGGCAGTCCACCAGGCACTTCGGAATGGGAATGTCCCTTTTAGCTGCTTTTGTCTTTAGAACGGTAGAAATCACCGGCCTGTTATGCTCCGCGCGCCATGCACGTCTCACGGAAATGTATGGTGTGGATTCATCCAGGAATACACAATCCCATTGCAATGCAAGAATTTCTTCCCGACGCAAGCCGGAATACAAACCAATCATAATAAAAAGATATGGCGGAAGCTCTTTCACCGTATCCAACAGAACCGCAACCTGTTGATCTGTTAAGGCATCTTTCTTTTTCGATGCTTTTCCGCCCTTTGCTGAAATTCCCACACATGGATTATCGGTTATCAGCTGACTGCGCTCTGCCGAATAAAACACACACTTAATCAGCATATTTACCGTATCATACAGTCCTTTCGATTTTTGAGACAGCGGAACAAGCGCCAGACGAATATCATCCGCAGTCACTTCCTCCATATACATATCTCCCAGAGAG
>ERZ834382.2742-NODE-2742-length-11824-cov-2.808735_pt1 | contig 11824 bp, 11 predicted proteins | sample MGYA00519692_ERZ834382 | MGnify/ENA primary metagenome ERZ834382 (study PRJEB31850, sample SAMEA3708751) | human gut metagenome | biome: human gut; feature: human-associated habitat; material: faeces | place: China | collected 2014 ...
GGCAGAACTCAACGGACGAAAGGTCGCCACCGTGCTCGCCGCAGATGCCGAGCTTGATGTCCGGGCGGACGCGCTTGCCGTTGTCAACAGCCAGCTTGACCAGTCTGCCGACGCCCTTCTGATCGAGGCGTGCAAACGGATCGGACTCGAGGATCTTCTTCTCGAAGTAGGTCTCGAGGATGCGGCCGACGTCGTCACGGGAGAAGCCGTAGGTCATCTGGGTCAGGTCGTTGGTACCGAAGGAGAAGAACTCAGCCTCTTCTGCGATCTCGTCCGAGGTGACTGCTGCACGCGGGGTCTCGATCATGGTACCTACCATATACTTCATCTTCAGGCCGGAAGCCTCGATCAGCTCGTCAGCCTTCGCCTTGATTACCTTCTTAACGAAGCGCAGCTCGTTGATCTCGGAAACCAGCGGAACCATGATCTCCGGCGTGATGCGCAGGTCGTCTTCCTTCCAGACGTTGATGGCAGCGGAGATAATCGCCTCGGTCTGCATCTCAGCGATTTCCGGATAGAGAACGTCCAGACGGCAGCCACGGGTGCCGAGCATCGGGTTGAACTCGTGCAGGCTCTCGACCTTGGACTTCAGCTTCTCGAACGGAACGCCCATCTCACCGGCCAGCTCCTGAATCTCGTCGTCCTCGTGCGGGAGGAACTCGTGGAGCGGCGGGTCAAGCAGGCGGATGGTTACCGGCAGACCGCCCATTGCGCGGTAGATTGCCTCGAAGTCGCCGCGCTGCATCGGCAGGATCTTAGCCAGAGCGGCCTTGCGCTGCTCGAGCGTGTCAGCAATGATCATCTCGCGAACCGCCTTGATACGGGTCGGCTCGAAGAACATATGCTCGGTACGGCACAGGCCGATGCCTTCCGCGCCGAACTTGCGTGCCTGCGTAGCGTCGCGCGGCGTATCGCCGTTGGTGCGGACGTGCAGGGTGCGAATCTCGTCAGCCCAGCCCATGAAGCGGCCGAAGTCGCCGGTCAGCTCAGCTTCCTGCGTCGCGATAGCGCCGAGGTAAACATTACCGGTCGAGCCGTCGAGCGAAATAACGTCGCCTTCCTTGGCAATCGTGCCGTCAGCGAACGTGATGGTCTTGTCCTCTTCGGAAACCTTGATGCCGTTTACGCCGGCAACACAGCAGGTGCCCATGCCGCGTGCAACAACGGCTGCGTGAGAGGTCATGCCGCCGCGTGCGGTCATGATGCCCTCGGAAACTGCCATGCCGTCGATGTCCTCCGGGGAGGTCTCCTGACGGACCAGAACGACCTTGAGGCCGGTCTTGTGTGCCTTTGCAGCAGCGTCAGCGGTGAAGTAAACCGCGCCGCAGGCAGCACCGGGAGATGCCGGCAGGCCGGTGGTGATCGGGGTAGCGGCCTTCAGTGCTTCCGGATTGAAGGTCGGATGCAGCAGTGCGTCGAGCTGCTTCGGCTCTACCTTCATAACAGCCTGCTCCTTGGTGCATACGCCCTCGTCTACGAGGTCAACTGCGACCTTGAGCGCTGCCTGAGCGGTACGCTTGCCGTTACGGGTCTGGAGCATATAGAGCTTGCCGTTCTCGATGGTGAACTCCATATCCTGCATATCGCCGTAGTGCTTCTCGAGGCGGCTGGAAATGTCAACGAACTGGTTGTAAACCTCCGGCATGGTGTTGGCCAGTGCGGAAATCGGCTGCGGGGTGCGGATGCCTGCTACGACGTCCTCGCCCTGTGCGTTCATCAGGAACTCGCCGTACAGCTTCTTTTCGCCGGTTGCCGGGTTACGGGTAAATGCAACGCCGGTGCCCGAAGTCTCGCCCATGTTGCCGAATACCATCGACTGAACGTTGACTGCGGTGCCCCAGGAGTGCGGAATGTCATTCATGCGGCGGTAGGTGTTGGCACGCGGGTTGTCCCAGGAGCGGAATACTGCGCGAACAGCTTCCATCAGCTGCTTCTTGGGGTCCTGCGGGAAGTCCTCGCCGAGGGACTTCTTATAATGATCCTTGAACAGGACGATCAGCTCGGACATATCGTCTGCGTCCAGCTCGTTGTCCATCTTGACGCCCTTCTTGTCCTTGACCTGGTCGATGAACTGCTCAAAGGTGGACTTCGGCAGCTCCATTACGACGTCGGAGAACATCTGGATGAAGCGGCGATAAGAGTCGCGTGCGAAACGCGGATTGTTCGTCAGCTTAGCAACGGCTTCGCAGATCTCGTCGTTCATGCCGAGGTTCAGGATGGTGTCCATCATGCCGGGCATGGAAGCGCGCGCGCCGGAACGAACCGATACGAGCAGCGGCTTCTCAGCATCGCCGAGGGTCTTGCCGGTGACCTTTTCGAGCTTATCGAGATATTCGAGAATCTGTTCCTGGATATCCGGGTAGATGGTCTTGCCATCTTCGTAGTAACGGGTGCAGGCTTCGGTAGTGATGGTAAAGCCCTGCGGAACGGGCATGCCGAGACCGGTCATTTCTGCCAGGTTCGCGCCCTTGCCGCCGAGCAGCTCACGCATTTTGCCATTGCCTTCCGGGAACATGTAAACATATTTCTTCATTGTGGATCTTTCCTCCATTCGGTTGATGCGCTCTTTTTACTCACACTTCAATCACACAACCGTATTATAGCACGCCTTTCCGCAAATCCGCTATTGTGGTATTACACCGAATTGCCAAATCGTTCTTGTGCATTATGCACAACCACCCTGTTTTTATTCGTTTTTTCCCTGATTTCATTTTTTCATTTTGCATTATTTCTTTTTCTTTCTTTTACTTTTTCTTCTCATAAAACGGCATTTTCCCTGTTATTCAGATGTTTTTGTGCAAATACTCACAGAGATTTTTTGCATTCATTTTTGCAGCTCAGCTGCACAAATTCTTGCAATCCTTTGCGGATTTTCTCGTCTATTCTGCAAAATTTTTTCATGAAATCTGCTTGAAATTTCAAAATCAGGTCATCTGGTGCTATCGAAATCATAAAATAATATTCAATCTACAATGTCAGTTGTCCGCTGTTTTCTTCCATTTCGAACTATTTTCCCTGATTTTCTCTCATTCTCTATTCATAGCTGTCAATCCTGCACAACGCAAACGTTTGCAATTTTATATATACACGGACAGAAAAAAAGCCGCCTCGCAGGAGGCGGCTGGAGACTGTCGGAAAACGCCGGTTCTGCCGGCAGCCAGTCCTTTCCGGTTTTATCCGAGCACGCCGAGATGCTCGAGCAGGATCTTAATGCCCATAAGGATGAGCACAGCGCCGCCGAACAGCTCCGCGCGGGATTTGTACTTGAGGCCGAACACATGGCCGATCTTGATGCCGATGCAGGACAGCACGAAGGTCGTCGCGCCGATAAAGCAGACCGCCGGAAGGATGCTGACCTGAAGAAAGGCGAAGGTGACGCCGACGGCGAGCGCATCAATGCTGGTCGCGACAGCCAGCGGCAGCATCGTGCCGAACGAGAACGAGTCACTGAGGTTCTCCTCATCGTGCTCGCGCGACTCGCGGATCATGTTCGCGCCGATGAGGCCGAGCAGAACGAACGCGATCCAGTGGTCGATGCTTGTGATAAACGACTGAAAGCGCACGCCGAGCGCGAAGCCGATGAGCGGCATGAGCATCTGAAAACCGCCGAAATAAACGCCGACCGTGAGCGCGTGCTTCGGCTTCAGCTCCCGCACACTCAGCCCCTTGCAGATCGAAACGGCGAAGGCATCCATTGAAAGCCCCACTGCAATGACAAACAACTCCAGTAATCCCATTTTTCTTGTCCTCCTTGTCGTATGAGCGGCAGCGGAGCATAAAAAAAGAGACCCATCTGCCGAAAAAACAGATAAGTCTCGTCATTTCATGCAAAACCAGAGAAGCGTCCTTCTCAGTATGTTGGCTCTGCCGCGTGCATCGGAACAAATGCACGCCGACTACTCCCTTATTGCATCTGATTATAGCATATTCGGGGAGAAGTGTCAATATGCAGGGCGAAAACGTTTGCGGAAGCGTTTTCTGCGGTAAGATGTTGCTAACTCAGTCGATGTTCTGCGCGCAGATGATCGAGATGCTGGTGGCGAGCTGATCCCTGCCGGGCTGTGTGCCGAGCTGAAGCAGATCGCACAGCAGTATGAGCGGCTGGCTGCCCTGACGGAACATGTCCTGCGTGATAGTGAGGTCGAGCGTGCCCTCGCGCAGCATCTGAGCGCGGCCGGGAGACATATCGTGCGCGATCACGCGGACACGGCCGGTGCAGCCCGCGGCGCGAACCGCGTCTATGCAGGCCGTGACCGAACGGTTTGCCATATAGATAGCGTCGGGCGGCGTGGCGCTCCCCAGGGCGGCGGCCACTCTATTATAGGTAACGCGGTAATCGTTGTAGGTTTCACCGATGTCGATCTGGGACGAGGAGAAGCCTTTTTCGTGCATATGCGAGCAGAAGCCGTCCAGCCGCGTGCGGTGGCCGTTGTATTCGAGGTTGCCGGCGAGGGCAAGCACGTGCGCATCCGGCGCGATGCACTTGGTCAGCAGCTCGGCGGCGATGCGGCCGCTCTTCGCGTAATCCTGACCGACAAAGCACAGGCGGCGGCTGTTCGGCAGGTCGGAGTTGAACGTGATGCAGGGAATGCCGTTGTCGGCAAGCTCCCCCACCTTCGCTTCTATGGTAATGTCGTTGAGGGCGCAGAGCGCGATGCCCTGTGCGCCCCAGTCGACCAGCTCGTCGAGCAGGGTGATGGCCTCGCCGGGAATATCGGTTTCACAGGTGCACACGCGGATTTCCGCGTGGCGGCCGGACAGCTTGACGCGGGCGCTTTCGATGCCGCGCGTGACCTCCTCGCGGAACGGGCCTGCCCAGTTGGGCAAAAGCACACCCAGCTTCACGGGCGAGTAATTCTGCGGCCGGTCTGCGGTTTGACGGTGCGCCTCGCGCGGAGAAAGGTATCCGGTTTCGCGGATCGCGTCGAGCACACGCTCGCGCACATCTGCGCGTACATAAGAACGATTATTCAGTACACGGTCAACCGTGCCGCGCGAAACACCGGCGCGTTCCGCAACTGTCTGTATGGTGGGTCGTTTGTTCATATTGATCAGCATCCTTCAAGATGAGAGGTTTTCTGTAATCATTATAGCATAAATGTGTGCGTTGTAAAGAAAAGTATCATGCACACAGAAAATATGTGCAATCGCACACACAGAAATTATTACTTTCACACGTCTGTTTTCTGAATGAATGTACGAATAACCGTTGTAAATCCAACCAAAAATCAAAAACACAGAAAAACACAGATGCACAGGTTTGTTGTGTGTCAACAAATACAGGTCCATGAGTTTGGCACATCAGACAAAATCCGAGATTACATTCATAATTTATTCAATTATTATGATATATCGCCGTATAAAGCAATATAAATCGGCAAAAAGGTTCAAAACACCAATCTGTGTCTTTCTGAAAATGATGTTGACAGCTGGCAAGGGTCGCGCTATAATAAGCACATAAAGAGCACGGAAGCACAGAAAAGCACAGAGAGAACCGTGCATCACAAAAGAGTGTAAAGAGAAAAGGAGAGTTCACTATGATGAAGAAAAGACTTATGGCGGCTCTGATGGCAGCAACGATGGCAATGAGCCTCGCAGCATGCGGCGGCGGAGGCACCGCTCCCGCAGGCGGTTCGGACAACGCTTCGAACGAGCCTTACAAGATCCGCATGACGCTCAAGACCAACGCCGCCGAGTTCTGGAACATCATTCAGGCCGGTGCGGAAGCCTACGAGAAGGAACACCCGGAAGAAGTCAAGCTGTCCATCTACGGCCCTCCGGGAGAGACCTACTACGAGGAGCAGCTCAACTCCATCCAGACCGACCTCGTTGCCGACTATGACGGCTACCTGATCGCTCCGCTTCAGTCCGAAGCAGTTGCAACCGCTATCGCAAGCACCGACAAGCCGGTCGTTGCATACGACACCAACATTGACTCCGACAAGTGCCTCGCTTTCGTCGGCACCGGCAACAAGGAAGCCGCTAAGGAAGGCGCAAAGGCCGCAGTCGAGGCCGCCAAGGCAAACGGCTGGGACGAGATCAAGTGCATCGAGATCGCAGGCGTTCAGGGCGACTCCACCAACACCGCCCGCATGGACGGCTACCGTGAAGGCATCACTGAGGCCGGCGGCGAGTTCCTCGACAACGAGACCCAGTACGCAAACGCAACGGCCGACCTCGCAGTTACCGCGATGGAAGGCATCATGAGCAAGTATCCGGACGGCGTGGCGATCATCTGCTCGAACAATGACGATATGGCGCTGGCAGCAGCCCGCACCGCAAAGAGCAATCCGAACTACGCAAAGACCATCTTCCTCGGCTTCGACGGCCAGAAGTCCGCTTGCGAAGCAGTCGCAGCAGGCGAGCTGACCATGACCGCAGCACAGAACAACTTCGACATCGGCTACAAGGCTGTTGAGACCATGGTCAAGATCCTCAAGGGCGAGCAGTACGACAAGGTCGTAGACACCGGCACCGAAATCATCACCAAGGACAACGCAGAAGAGCGTCTGACCAAGTTCAACGAGTGGATGAAGTAAGCTCGTAAATTTTCCCCAACCTGTTGAAAACGCGGAGCCGGTCTCCGCGTTTCCGGGGAAAGCACCCGCTTTCCCTATATTATATTGATTTATTCTGCAAGAACCGCGCTCCAACGCTCTGACAGAATAATAAAAACCTCTCGAAAAACCATCACACCCAATGCTAAGGAGGCATCTTCCCATGAAAGTAGGTATCATCGGTGCAGGCCGCATCGGCAAGGTACACGCAAAGAACATTTCGATGTTCGTGCCGGAGATGGAGATCAAGACCATCGCCGACCCGTTCATGAATGAGCAGACCGAGGCTTTCGCCAAGTCCTGCGGCATTCCGAACACCACCAAGGACGCAAATGACATCCTGAACGATCCCGAGATCGAGGCAGTGCTCATCTGCTCCTCTACCGACACCCATTCCAAGTACATCATCGAGGCTGCTCACGCAGGCAAGCATATCTTCTGCGAAAAGCCGATCGATTATGATCTGGAGAAGGTGCACGCTGCCATCAACGCAGCCAAGGAGGCTGGCGTAAAGCTGCAGATCGGTTTCTGCCGCCGCTTCGACCACAACCACCGCGCCGTTTACGACATGGTTCGCGGCGGCAAGGTCGGCAAGGTCAACATCATCAAGATCTCTTCCCGCGACCCGGAGCCGCCTCCGGTATCCTATGTCAAGGTTTCCGGCGGTATCTTCTACGATATGATGATCCATGACTTCGACATGGCGCGCTTCCTGGCGGGCAGCGAAGTTACCGAGGTAAATGCAGTTGGTTCCGTTCTGGTCGATCCGGGCATCGGTGAGGCCGGCGACGTTGACACTGCGCTCGTTACCCTCAAGTTCGCAAACGGCGCGATCGGCGTAATTGACAACAGCCGCAAGGCGGTTTACGGTTACGACCAGCGCGTCGAGGTATTCGGCTCCGAGGGCTGTGCCGAGGACCAGAATGACACCCCGAACACCGCTGTCCTGTCCACCGCAGACGGCGCAGTTCACGGCGTCGCCTACAAGGTCATGTGGGATCGCTACACCGGCGCATTCGTTGCCGAGATGCAGGCATTCGCTGATGCCGTTATCAACGACAAGGAGACTCCGGTTACTGGCGAGGACGGTCTGTATCCGGTACTGATGGCAGCAGCTGCTACCAAGTCGCTGCATGAGGGCCGCCCGGTCAAGATCTCCGAAATTGAGTGACAAAATCTGTGCATCCTGCCGTATTGCCAGCGCACTGCGGCAGGGTGTAAGCTGATAAAGGAATCCCAAGCATTTCTATTTTCCGTCTGGAGGTAAATTATTATGGCACTGAGAAAATGCGCTTGCATTGATACCCTTTACACCGAGCTGGACTGGCTCGACCGCTTTCAGGCGGCAAAAAACGATGGCTTTGAGGCCGTAGAGTTCTGGGACTGGCGCATCCGCGATCTGGATGCGACCCGTGAGGCTGCCGAGAAGGCAGGCATCGCGATCTCCGGCTTCAACGGCGATGCAGACTACTCGCTCGTCGACCCGACCCACAAGCAGAAGTATCTGGACTACCTCAAGCAGTCCATCGCAGCAGCGAAAAAGGTCGGCGCCGCCAGCGTCACCATCCATTCCAACGCACTGGGCGACGGCGGCATCGTTGTCGACCACTACGATAACCTGTCCCACACGGTCAAGCTGTGCTCGATGTATGACACCCTGCTCGCCTGCGCAGAGCTTGCAGAGAAGGAGGAGATCAACCTCAATCTCGAGGCGCTGAACATCACCACCGACCATGTCGGCAACTTCCTCGCGACCACCCAGATGGGCGCCGAGATCGTTCGCCTGATCGGCTGCCCGCGCCTCAAGCTGCTGTATGATGTATATCATATGCAGATCAACGAGGGCTGCATCTGCGACACGATCTCGAATTACGGCGATACCTTCGGCCATATCCATGTGGCTGACGCACCGGGCCGCCACGAGCCGGGCACGGGCGAGATCAACTACACGAAGGTGCTCGCACATCTGGAGAAATGCGGCTATACCGGCCGCGTCGGCTACGAGCTGTTCCCGGAGACCGACACCGCGACTGCCGTCAAGGCGATCATGGAGCATTCGCCGAAGGCGTAAGCTGAGGCTTCCATCTTCATGACGCTTTCCTCTTAACACAAAAACCGAGGCACATGCTCGCTGTCAGCCTGAGCCGCTGACAGTGTGCGTGTACCTCGGTTTTTTCGTCGTCCTGTGCAGCTGCATGCTGACGCTGCGCGGAGATGACGCTCTCTTTATTTCTTATCGATCTTCGGCGTGCGGCCGTAGATTTCGCGCACCTGATCCAGACTGTTCTCAATGCTCCTGCGCACTGCCTCCATATCCTCTTCCGGGATATTCCGCTCAAGGAACATCAGCTCGACGGCATGCGTAAAGCGCACCATCGCATGAGCGGTCTCGAGAAACTTCGGGAAGTTGTGCGACTGCATCGCGTTGCGGAATTTGGTGATATCTCGGCGCACGAACTCGATCACCTCGTCCGCGCTCGCGAAATCGCCGTGCGAGATCGGATACGGCGCGATGCGCTGGATATAATACTTGTCGTGCTTGGTGACGTCGAACACATAGGTCACGGTGAGGTCATCGGACAGCTTGAACTCGACCTTGTACATAATGCCGTTGCGCGTTTCGACTATGCGCGTCGCGCCCAGCTGGCGCAGCGCAACATTGATCAGCTCGCCGGAAAATGTGGTTGTAAACATATTAGTCCCCTCCTGCTAAGATCAGTGAAAACGAACAAGAAGATAAACGGTAGAAATCGCGACCGACAGAACCATGGTCGGGAAGCCGACCTTGAGATAGTGGCCGAAGGTGATCGGATGACCGTGCTTGGCCGAAATGCCGGACAGAACGACGTTCGCGGACGCGCCGATCAGCGTGCCGTTGCCGCCGAGGCACGCGCCGAGCGACAGCGCCCACCAGAGCGAGGTGACATCCATGCCGTCCGCCTGCATGGACAGGATCAGCGGGATCATGGTCGCAACGAACGGGATGTTGTCCAGAACGGACGAGAACACCGCAGAGCCCCAGAGGATGAGGATCATCAGCAGCGTGACGTTGCCGCCGGTCACAGAAACGAGCGCGTTGCCGAGCGCGCTGATCACGCCGCACTTGACCATGCCGCCGACGATGACGAACAGGCCGGTGAAGAACAGGATGGTCGACCATTCGACGCCCAGAACGATCTCCTCGATATCCTGACGGCCGATCAGCAGCATGATGGACGCTGCGGCGAGCGCGACGACGCAGGACTCAACGCCGAGCGAGGAGTGGCAGACAAAGCCGAGAACGATGAGCGCGATCATGACAAGGCTCTTTCTCATCAGCATTCCGTCCTGCACAGCGCGCTTTTCGTCCAGCTCCATGACGGCTGCCATGCGCTCGGGCGCGACCACCATGCGCCGGCCGTATACCACATAGAACAGCGCACAGATGACGATCATGATAAGGATGACCGCCGGTCCGGTCGTGACGACGAAATCCGCGAAGCTCAGACCAGCCTTGGAGCCGATCATGATGTTCGGAGGGTCGCCGATCAGCGTCGCCGTGCCGCCGATGTTCGAGGCTAAAATCTGCGTGAGCAGGAACGGCACCGGGTCGATGCCGAGAATACCGGCGATCGAGATCGCCATCGGGCCGACGAGCAGAACGGTCGTTACGTTGTCGAGGAACGCGCTGAGCACCGCGGTCAGGATCATGAACAGCAGCATGATCTTCCACGGACTGCCCTTCGCGATCTTCGCGGACTTGATCGCCATATACTCGAACAGGCCGGAATTTCGCACGACCGCAACGAACAGCATCATGCCGATCAGTACGCCGATCGTGCCGAAGTCAATGTAGCTGACCGCCTCGTCGACGCTCAGAATGCGCAGACACAGCAGCAGCACAGCGCCGGAAACCGCCGCCGCCGTGCGATGCACCTTTTCTGTAACGAGCGCGATCATGACGACGAGAAACACCACGACAGAGATGATCTGCATGGAATTCATAAATAGTAGTCCCCTTTCCTTTGCGTGCCCGCTTTTCCTTTTTACGGCACGCATTCCGTTTTTTTCATTCGGTCTACTATTATACGCCCCTGTGCGCCGCGATTGCAACGTCAAAACACCAGAATTTCACTGTTTTTTCGTGGTTTCTTTGACGTTTTTGCGCATCAACGGTTAACGTTTTCTTAACACGTCCGCCCCACGCGGAGCATTGTGCGCGAAGACGCCTGATAAAAAGAACTGCCGCCGCGCTTCCCCCTTCAGTCCCTCGCGCGGCAGCGCACATAAAACAATGTTTGCCATGCAAACGCATAAGCCCGTAGGCCTCTATCCTCAAAAATATTCAATGAGAGCAACCTAGGACATGCGCCTCGGTTTTTATCCCTCGAGAGGGAGAAAGTTTCCGAACGGGAACTTTCGGACGTCCGTGTTCGGCCAGAGCCGAACACCCTTGTCGGAAAAGCGAAAGCTTTTCGACAGGGTAAAAAAAATCCCGTTCCAAAAGGAACGGGGTTTTCTTCACATCTCAGAATTAGCCCTGAGAAATTGCGCCTACCGGGCATGCGCCAGCGCAGGTACCACAATCTACACAAGCGTCTGCGTTGATCTCGTACTTGCCGTCGCCCTCAGCGATAGCGCCAACCGGGCACTCGCCCGCGCAAGAGCCGCACATAATGCAGCCGCCACCGATAACATATGCCATTGGTATTGCACCTCCAAATGTATTTTACAAATATATTGTACCACATGTTCTGAAAAAAGCAACAAAAACAGGTGGTTAGTCTTTGGTAACTTTTATCATAGTGCATAGTTTGCGTGTATTTTCAAAAAATCATGAAATAAAGAGATTTCGTGAGAACAAATTAGAAAATACCATGTTTTCCTGTGATAGATTTTTATTTTAGTCAGAAAAGGTCAGATTTTTCTCTTGCTTTTAGACGCTAAAAATTATACAATATAGTCAAAGGTCAGGGAAGGTCAGTAAGAGACCGAAACCGACAGAAGGAAGTGAGCCAAATGAAAATGTCCGATGTGATAGCAGATTTCATCGGTGAGATGCTGTCGAACGGCGGCGGCGTCGCAGAGTTACAGCGAAAAAGCCTTGCAGACCGATTTTCTTGCGTACCAAGTCAGATCAATTATGTGATCGAAACGCGGTTCACACCGGAAAACGGCTATCTGGTAGAAAGCCAGCGAGGCGGCGGCGGCTTCATCCGCATCATCCGCCTGCTCGACGACAGACAGCGCACACTGCTCGAGGCGGCGCGCGGCATCGGCGGCCGGCT
>ERZ834382.2754-NODE-2754-length-11774-cov-4.124243_pt1 | contig 11774 bp, 10 predicted proteins | sample MGYA00519692_ERZ834382 | MGnify/ENA primary metagenome ERZ834382 (study PRJEB31850, sample SAMEA3708751) | human gut metagenome | biome: human gut; feature: human-associated habitat; material: faeces | place: China | collected 2014 ...
GAAGGTAAAGCGATGGATATGATGCAGACCGCTCAATTGCTAGGTTTCGATACTAAGGTTGTAGGTTGCACAAACGATTATGAGAAGACAGCTAACTCTGACGTTGTAGTTATCACTTCTGGTATTCCTCGTAAACCGGGTATGACTCGCGAAGAACTGATCGGTGTTAACGCTGGTATCGTTAAGAGCGTAGCTCAAAACATCTTGAAATACTCTCCGAACGCAATCTTGGTAGTTATCTCTAACCCGATGGATACAATGACTTATTTGTCATTGAAGTCTTTAGGCTTGCCGAAGAACCGTATCATCGGTATGGGTGGTGCTTTGGATAGCTCTCGTTTCAAATATTTCTTGTCTCAGGCTCTAGGCTGTAACGCTAACGAGGTTGAGGGTATGGTAATCGGTGGTCACGGTGACACTACAATGATTCCGTTGGCTCGCTTGGCTACTTACAAAGGTATTCCTGTTAGCAAATTGTTAAGCGCAGAGAAATTGCAAGAGGTTGTTGCTTCCACAATGGTTGGTGGCGCTACATTAACTAAATTGTTAGGTACTTCCGCTTGGTACGCACCGGGTGCTGCTGGAGCATTCGTTGTTGAGTCTATCATCCACAACCAAGGCAAGATGGTTCCTTGCTCTGTTTACTTGGAAGGTGAGTACGGAGAATCTGATCTTTGCATCGGTGTTCCTGTTATCCTTGGCAAGAACGGTATCGAGAAGATCGTTGAGTTGGAATTGACAGCTGAGGAGAAAGAGTTGTTCGCTAAGAGCGCTGCCGCTGTTCATAAGACTAACGAGGCTTTGAAAGAAGTGGGTGCACTTTAATTTGAATTTCTATTAAAGCGATAAAAGAGGCTGATCCTTCGGGGTTAGCCTCTTTCTTTTTATGTGGATACGGATAGTTACGACGGAATGAAGATAATATTCGTGTTCTTTAGCCACTGAAGATACATACGGAACAGAATATCCGGGATAAAATAAATATTATCTTCTTCAGTCAGCAAATCCAATTCCATCAGTTTACGGGCAGCCGCTTGGACTGCACTGCTGGAGACCAATGAATATTTACGAATGAAACCGGCACTCATAATCTTCTCCGCCTTACCTGCTGAGGCTATGGCATACAGCAATTCTTTCTGACGTTCGGGAATTCTGGACAATAGTTGGCGATATCCATCGCCTGCCTCTTCCAAAACTCCATCAACTGTCTGCCGTAATATATCCAACGTACAACTACTGCCTATAGGGATATTTATAAAAGCTTCATGAAAAGTTTTCTGCATATAATATGTATTCCCCTCAAACAAACGATATATAACCAATACATCTTCCTCACGAATAGCCCGTTCATACACATCAAACCAATGACAGACAAAAGGTATGTATTCTTCAGCGACGATAGGATACAATTCCAAAATCGATGTACTGTTATAGAATGGACGAGCGGAAGAGAGGAACATCTCCGTTACCAAATGACACCCACTGCCTGAAAAGATAAAATGCACATTAGATAAATGCTGAATATGGGAGCGCAATAAAGCTTCAATATTTTTTTCAGGGTATTTGGAAATCTGCTGAAATTCATCAAAAGCCACGATACAGGGTTTGTCTGCCTTTTTCAGACATACATGCATATAATTTAGCAACAAGCAAAGAAACCCCACCAAGCAGATCACGGGAAATACTGACCTTGGCACAGCCAAGCAAGTCTATGCGAATCACAAAACAGGTCCCACTATCCGGCGAAGCTTGGCCATCTGATCGTCCGGGATGAAGGCCACGGGACGTATGCCGCCTCGCCTCTCTCCGGCGATGTTCACCATGAAACGTTTGATGTATGGAAGGTGCACGATCTCCTTTCTACGTAAGGTATTGGTACAGCGGATGAAAACTATGGAGCGGAACAGGATTCGTTCTACCCACTTCCGCTTGCCTGCAGCAGTGAGGCTCATCTCCTTTTGGGAAGCGACATAGACCTCATAATCCTTCTCCCCTTCCGGCTGGCTCGCCACACGTTTCTCCAATCTGTCGACGCAAAGTTTCTCCGAAATTTTGATAAAATAGAAGGTTCTCGTTATTAATATAGGTATAAGGGATTTCCTCCCGACCACTAAACCGCTTGAATGAATTCAAGGCATCTTGATAACTCTTCGCCGTAGAATGATGTCCTCCCTCACATAACTCGGTTATGTACGTCCGCATACAAAATCGTTCTTTCCCATACTCATCACATTTACTTAAATTTAAACGCTAGCAAATGTAATACAGAACGTACTTATTAAATGCGCAAAAAAGATGTATCGCAGAATTACATCCCAAACCGGTAATCACTACTTCAACTTTCCAGCCTCATTCAATACTTTCAGGAAGTTGCTCCAAGCTTTCTCTATCTTTTGCATGTTTTCGTCCCTTTCCTCTTGGTTACTTACCTCATTTTGTAGAACATCTACAACAGGATATCCATCATATAAATAATATCTCTGATAATCCCCTAATAAGACTGGGGCATTATAGATAACGGAACTTATCGAAGAGATACTGCCTACCGTGAAGTGACCGTTTCCAGCTATCCGGAATTCAACCTTCTCATTGCCTCGCACGTCTTGCTTGATAGAAATATTCTTCTCGAAAACGATTTCTTTTGTAACTGAATTAAAAGATTTGATATCATCCGGGACTTTGATCACTTGTCCGGTAGTAGCCGTATCAAAATTTTCCTCATCATTATCGCAAGCGCAATAACCGATGAGAAATACAGACATGATAAGATATAATAAAAATGACTTTTTCATATTAAACCTCCTTTATTGGATTTCATTGTGTGTTGTCTTATTAGTAAGACACTTAAAAAGAGACAAATGCTGCACGTTTACCATTATTTAACAAACATTATTAACCAAACCGTCCTTCCATTACATAAAAAAGCCGGAGGAAATGATTTCCTTCGGCTTTTACCTATCGTTTGTTATTGGTATTTATTTGACAATACCTAATTTAGACTCACCAACGAAATCTATAATATGTTGGATCTCCTTACTCATCGGAACCTGATCCTTGATCATTAACAAGGCATCCGTAAGGCTGCTGTTTCCTTGGAAGATGATCCGGTACGCATGACTGATGTGCTTGATAACCTTTTCACTGAATCCCTCATGAGACATGATGAAAGAGTTCACGCCATAATACGTGGTAGGCTCTTGAGCCGCTACGATAAAAGGAGGTATATCCTTACGGAAACGACAGCCGGTTTGAATCATCGCCCAAGCCCCAACCCGGGATCCTTGGCTCATCAATACATTGCCTCCGAAGATCACATAATCTTCCAAGATACAATTTCCGGAAATCTTACTACCATAGCCGAATACACTACAGTTTCCGATCTGCGTATCATGAGAAACATGTACCCCCTCATGCAAGAAATTACCATTACCGATACTAGTACGTCCTTCCGCTGTCGAGGAACGGTTAATCACCACATTCTCACGAATCACGTTGTCATCTCCGATTACGGCGATCGTATCACCTCCCTTATAAAAGAAATCCTGAGGCTCAGCAGCGATAACAGCCCCGTTAAATACACGGTTGCGATTTCCCATGCGTGTACCGCTCATCAAGCTGGCATGAGGCATGATCTCGCAATCATCCCCGATCTCCACGTTCTTATCAATGTACGCAAAAGGATGAATCGTAACGTTCTTCCCGATCTTTGCGCTTGAATCTACATATGCTAATGGACTAATCATAACTTTACTACATTTAAGGTTATTATTCTCTACCACCACCGATGGCACTGTATAAACTGACAACCGCTTGCATACGCTGCACATTGTCGGACACTTCCGTCAACTGGGCACTCAAAAGACTCTGCTGGGCGGAAAGGATTTCCAAATAAGTAGATTGAGCCGACTGGAACAAGGCACTGGTATAAGCCACCGCTTTCTCTAGCTGCTCGATCTGCGCTCTGTCTTGCACAAGCTTCTTGCTCGTGGCATCATACTCATGTAAAGCATCACTCACCTCCTTACCAGCTTCCAGAATTGTCTGCTGATAATTCATTTGAGCGATCTTCTCTTCTGCCTTCGATACCTTCAAGTTAGCGACCAACTTACCATTGTTGAAGATCGGTTGGGCCAACGAAGCCAAAGCTTGAAACATGAATTGACCCGGATTAGCGACCTGTATGCCTGAACCGTTCGTCCAACCAGCCGTAGCCGTGATATTCAATCCCGGATAAAAAGCGGCACGGGCTTGGTTCGTCGTATAATAAGCACTGGCAAGTGTCATCTCCGCGATCTTTACGTCCGGACGATTCTCCAACAATTGCAAAGGCACACCAACCATGATATCCTCCGGCATTACTTGTTCCTCCAAAGTACCCCGATCAATCTGTTGAGGGGCCTTAGCCAATAACACGGACAATGAGTTTTCCACGCTACGCACCTGGCTCTCCAGCTCGATCAACGAGCCGGAAACCTGATGGTAAGCGGCACGCATTTGCGTCACGGCAGCCTCGGTAGCCATACCCGCTATCTTCATAGCCTCCATGACACGAATATTCTCTTTATAGATATCAACCGTCTTAGCGGTAATTTCCACCTGCCGATCAAGCATCAACAAGGTATAATAAGTATTCGCTATACCACCGATCAATTGAGAGCGCACGGCCTGTCTTGAATACTGGCTCTGTAAGTAGGAGGCTTTTTGGCCACGGCTCGCGTTCAAGAGCTTTCCGAATAGGTCAACCTCCCAGCTAGCGGCCGCAGGAGCCGTGTAAGCTTTTACATACCCACTGCTTTCCATCTTCGTAATCGTACCTTGGGGAGCAAGGTTTATAGAAGGCAAGAAAGACAGACGGGCAGAAGTCAACAATACTTTCGCTTCCTCTACCCGAAGAACAGCTGCCTGCATATCTACGTTATTAGCTAATCCCTCCTCAATTAACGCCTGTAACTTCGGATCACGAAAAACTTCCTTCCAAGGAAGGTTTCCCATATTGGTCGTATCCGCGGAGGCTAATGTATCAGTCTCGGAAACCGGATCACGATAAATTCCCGTCGCATCGATGGAATCCGGACGCTCGTATGCCTTATAGATATGGCAACTGCTTAACAAAGCAGTCGCACATACCATATATATAATTTGTTTCTTCATTGTCATCTCTTATTTTATTTTAGCGTACTGTTCTATTTCCGTACTCATATCGCTGTTATCCAAATCTTCCCATTCGATCGGCTTGAATTTCTCCTGTAAGTACTGGAATACCACGAACAAAACCGGAACAATAAAGATCTGGAAGATCATACCGATGAACATACCGCCGATAGCCGCTGTACCCAATGTACGGTTACCGTGCGCTCCTACTCCGAATGCGAACATCATAGGCAACAATCCGACCACCATCGCCAATGAGGTCATCAAGATCGGACGCAAACGGGCGGCGGCTCCTAACACGGCAGCCCATGTGATACTCATACCCATACGACGACGTTCCAAAGCGAACTCTACGATCAAGATAGCGTTCTTCGCCAACAAACCTACCAACATGATCAAGGCGATCTGCATATAGATATTGTTAGACATGGTTCCTACGATCATCTTCAACGCCGGGATATTTCCCAAAGCGGCCCAACCTTGGACGAACAAGAAGCTACCCATCAAACCGAACGGCACGGAGAGCAATACGGACAAAGGAAGGATGTAACTCTCATACTGCGCACTCAACAGCAAGTAAACGAATACGAAACACAGCAAGAAGATCAAAGCCGTCGTACTACCACTCGTACTTGCTTCCTCACGCGCCATACCTCCTAACTCATAACCAAAGCCTGCCGGAAGCGTTACCTTAGCCACCTCGTCAATCGCCTTCAACGCCTGACCACTGGTATAACCATCCGCCGGAGCAACCATCACCTTGATAGAAGTGTACATATTGAAACGACTGATGATATCCGGGCCGTACACCTTCTTCATCGTAATGAACTGGGAAATCGGAGCCATATCGTTACCACTCTTTACCTTGATGTTTTTCAAAGATTCCATATTCTTACGCAAATCAGGATCCGCCTGCACCATTACACGGTACATCTTACCGAAGCGGTTAAAGTTAGAGGCATACAAACCGCCATAATATCCTTGCAAGGTAGACAAGATATCAGCTGGACTAATACCGGCTTTCTTACAGGCGGCAGCGTCGATATCGATCTCATATTGCGGGAAGTTCGGGTTAAACGTAGATTGAGCGGACTTGATCTCCGGACGTGCCGTCAGAGCGGCCATATATTCCTTGGAGATATCAAAGAAACGATCCAACTCACCACCGGTCTTATCCTGCATATTCAACTCGATATCACTAGACGCTGAGTAACCGGGGATCATAGGAGGCGTAAAGAACAATACTTGAGCGTCCTTTACGATCTTTTGGGCACGCATGAACAAGCTACCATATACGATATCGGAATTTTGCATCATAGAACGCTCCTCCCAATCTTTCAGCTTGATGATGAATGAACCGTAAGAAGGCCCCTGACCACCGATGAAACTAAAACCGACAACCGCCGTACGAGACTCAACGGCCGGATCGGCAGCGATCAAGCTATCCACCTTATTCATTACCTCAAAGGTACGCTCCTGAGAAGTTCCCGGGGGTAACGTAACGGCACCCATAATCGTACCCGTGTCCTCGTTCGGCACCATACCCGTAGGAGTAACCTGCATCAAGAACACCAATAACGCAATACATGCGGCAACAATACCGAATGAAAGCCATTTCTTCTGGATGAAGAATACGATACTTTTCTTGTATTTAGCCAACAAAGAATCATAAGCCGCATTAAACGAAGTATGGAATCGGGAAACGAAGGTCGTTTTCTTTTCCTTATGTTCCGTATCGTGTGGTTTCAGGAATATCGCACACAAGGCGGGACTCAATGTCAAGGCGTTCAAAGCGGACAAACCAATAGCGATCGCCATCGTCAGACCAAACTGGCGATAGAACGTACCGGCCGTACCTCCCATGAAACTTACCGGAATAAACACGGACATCATGACCAACGTAATGGAGACGATAGCGCCACCCAACTCACTCATGGCATCGATAGAAGCGAGTTTCGCCGACTTGTACCCTTGGTCCAACTTGGCATGGACACCCTCGACGACGACGATCGCATCATCGACCACAATCGCGATGGCAAGCACCATAGCACAAAGAGTCAACAAGTTGATACTAAATCCGATCAAGGATAACATAAAGAAGGTACCGATCAAGGCAACCGGAATAGCGATAGCCGGAATCAACGTAGAACGCAAATCCTGCAAGAACACATATACCACGATAAACACCAATACGAACGCCTCCAACAAAGTCTTGATTACCTCATGGATAGAAGCGAACAAGAAGTCATTGGCATTCATGGAAATATTCACCTTCATTCCGGGAGGCATTGTCAACTGAGTTTCCTCCAGCAAGGTTTCAATGTTACTAATTGTTTCCGTAGCGTTGGTTCCCGGCATCTGGTAAACGATACAGGTAACGGCGTCGTGACCATTTACACGGTTGATAAAGTTGTAAGTCAAACGCCCCAACTCGATATCAGCGATATCTTTCAAACGCAAGACCTCACCATCCGGCAAAGCCTTTACAACAATCTGCTCAAACTCATTAACCTCTTGCAAACGTCCTTTGTAGCGAATCGTATATTGAAAGGACTGATTACCCCTTTCGCCAAACGAACCCGGAGCCGCCTCTACGTTTTGTTCAGACAAAGCTACGGTCACATCGCTCGGACTTAATTTATATTGAGCCATCACATCAGGCTTCAACCAAATACGCATGGAGTAATCCGTACCCAACACGTTCGCGTCACCTACACCATGTACACGCTGCACTTCCGGAATCAAGTTAATCTTCGCGTAATTCTCCAAAAACTCAGAGTCATAACGATCGTCCTCGGCAAATACAGAAAATACCAACAACATAGAGTTCTGGCGTTTCTGGGTAGTCACACCAATCTGCGTTACCTCGGCAGGCAACAAACCTTGAGCCATAGACACACGGTTCTGCACGTTTACGGCAGCCATATCCGGGTCTGTTCCCTGCGTAAAATAAATGGAAATTTCCGCGGAACCGTTATTCGAGGCGGTAGAACTCATGTACATCATGTTCTCAACACCATTGATCTGGTCCTCCAAAGGCGCAATCACACTATTCAATACGGTTTGCGCGTTAGCACCCGTATAAGTGGCTCTCACCGATACGGTTGGAGGGGCGATATCCGGATATTGGGTAATAGGCAAGGACAGCAAGCCTAATATACCCAGTATGACAATCAAGATGGAGATCACCGTTGAGAGCACCGGGCGGTTTATAAATCTATCTAATTTCATATCTTCTGTTTTTAACGAACAAATGGAAGTTATTAATTAAAAGCGGTCTTCAGATTACCTTCGTTCTGATCTTTCAAGGCCTGATCATATTTCGCTTTCTGCTGTTCCGGCGTGATCGGCTGGATAGCCTGGCCGTCATGGAGGTTCTGTACGCCTTCAATCACGATTTTGTCACCGGATTTCAAACCATTTGTCACCAGGTAATTCTTCCCGTCATCCAGATTAGAGATCTGAATCTCCGTATTCTTCACGGAATTGTCCGCCTGCAAGACGAAAACAAACTTTTTGTCCTGGATTTCGACAGTAGCGGACTGAGGGATAATAATAATCCCATCCATCGTGTATGGGAATATGATGTTGCCGGTACCGCCGCTTCTCAATATATTTTTATCATTCGGGAAAACAGCACGCATGCTGACAGAGCCGGTTGACTGGTCGATTACACCGCTAACGGCATCGATCTTGCCTTCCGACTGATAAGTTGTGCCGTCAGACAGCTGCAAGCGGACAGCCGGCATCTTTTCCAGCTGTTCTTTCAAAGTGCCCCCGGCTCTTGTCAGACGCAGCAGCTCTTTCTCCGTCATAGAAAAATAAACATACACGTCGTTGATTTCGGATACGGTTGTCAACGGCTGCGAAACAGAAGGGCTGACCAGACTTCCGATACGGTACGGAAATGTACCGACAACGCCATTCGACGGGCTTGTCACCGTACAGAAAGATAAATTCTGATTTGCGCTTACCAAAGATGCTTCTGCCTGAGCCAGGCTTGCCTTGGCAGACATAAGCTGGTTGACCGCTGTCTGATACTCAAAATCACTGATAATCTTCTGATCGAACAAAGCCTTTTTATTCTTTTCGGTCAGGGTCAAAGTAGCGACATTGGCTTTAGCCATCTCGACAGCCGCTTTTGCCTGTCCGACCGCAGCAGCATACTGGGTCGGATCGATCTGGAACAAAGCCTGCCCTTTACGAACTGTTGCTCCTTCATCCACACATAACTTAACGATAAAACCCGAAACCTGGGGGCGTACCTCAATATCCTGCGTTCCTCTGATCGTCGCCGGATAGGATGTTGTCTGGTCGCTCGTTGTCGAATTGACAGCAAGGACAGCAAATTCATTATCCCCTAACTTCATACCGCTTTGATTGTTCCCGCAAGCGGTTAATAAAGATACCCCTACTGCAAACAATGCAATTTGCCTTAATTGGGTAATAGTAGTTCTCAACATTTGTTTATCCATATTCATTATTATATATCTTCTATACTATTCTTGTTTTAGTCATTAGAAGGCCATCAAAAAGCCATCGCAACGGGTGAGATCCGCTGCATCCATAGTAAAAAAAATTCCACAACGATGCTGTCCTAAACTTATGGGTTCATAGCCTATTCCTCATAAAAAGCGTACAAATGTAGAATCTTTTTGTTGTACTTTTTCCGTTTATACAATCTTTTATACTAAAAAATTGCTTATTTTATATTTCTGTATCAGAGATATATTGAGAATTTGACCAATCGAAAATATATTCGTTTAAATTGATACATAATTTTAACACAGAATTTGTTTATTCAATAATTTATCCTAATTTTACGGCTTATATAACCTAAATAATCAATTCATATGGAACCAAAGTTTATGATATCGGAAGTGTTCGGCACTTCATGGAAGTACACTAAATCTCAGATCTGGGTACTGGTAGGGCTGTTTATCGGATATTTTATCCTGTCATCAATCATTAGTCTATTCGGTATGCCAGCGCAAGGTTCGATGGTCGGTAAGATCATCGTGAATCTGATCAGTGCCGTCATATCCAGTGCTTTCATGTTGGGCTACATAAAAAATCTGTTCCAGACAATGGATGGAGAAGAACCACAGTTTTCCGCATACGGGCAGCAATCCCGTAAAATCTTCACTTATCTTATTGCCAGTATCATTATGGGGATCGCAGTGGCTATCGGAATATTCTTACTGATTGTTCCGGGTATCTATCTGGCTATCCGCCTGCAATTTTATTCTGCCTATATCGTAGAGGAAGACTGCGGAATTATAGAATCACTGCAAAAAAGCTGGGACTTGACTAAAGGACAGGGGATGCCGTTGTTTTTATTACTGTTGGCCATGATCGGCACTGCGATCGTCGGTTGCATCTTGTTCTTCGTCGGACTCTTTGTCGCCGTTCCTCTTATCTATATGATGCAGTGCTACACATTCAGAAAATTAAATACGATTTCAACAGAAGAAGAAGTACAACAACTATAATATCAAATCATAAATAGACAACAGCCCGCAAAAATAAACATTCTGCGGGCTGTATAGCTTTCCGATCTATGGGTAAGACATATAGAATCAAAGACATTGCAGAGATGTCCGGAGTTTCGACCGGAACCGTCGACCGCATATTGCACAACCGAGGCAAAGTATCCGAAGAGGCACAGAAAAAAGTAGAAAAAGTTTTAAAAGAAATAGACTATCACCCGAACCTGATAGCCCGTTCCCTTGCACTAAAAAAGAACTACCATTTTATCACACTGATCCCTTCTTTTGCAAAAGGCGAATATTGGGATAAACTTTGCGAAGGAATAGATAAAGCAGAGCAGGAACTTTTCAGCTACAACGTGGAAGTCGAACGTATGTGCTTCAATCAATACGACAAAAGCAGTTTCGACGAGCTCATTCCCCGGATCGAAAAAGCCGACTGTCAGGGAGTCGTGATTGCAACACAGTTCCATGACAGTGTCGTCAAGTTGGCATCCCGGCTGGATCAGTTACAAATACCTTACATACTGATAGACGCATTCATTGAAAACACCAATTGTGTGGCCTATTACGGGACTAACTCGTACGATTCCGGATACATTGCCGGCCGTTTGCTATACGAACAAATCAACCCGACCGAAAATATCGCAATCTTCCGCTTTATCCGCAAAGGAGAAATGCAGGTAACCCAGGTCATGAAACGCGAGGAAGGCTTCAGGAATTATCTGGCAGAAAAGAACTATGACGGACGTATCTATTCCGTACAATTACATGCCGACGAACCGGAAAAGAACATAAGCATACTGAATACTTTCTTAGAAGAGCATAAAGAGGTGAACGCAGGTATCATATTCAACTCCCGTGCCCACTTACTGGGAAAATACTTCCGCGATAAAGGAGAGAAATTCAGATTGATCGGCTATGATGTGATAGACCCGAATATCACTTGCCTAAATGACGGTTCCATCACGCACCTGATCGCCCAACGGCCGGAAGTGCAGGGATTCAATTGCATACGGGCACTGTTCCGCCATTTAGTCCTCAAAGAAAAAGTGGAACAGATCAATTATATGCCGATTGATATCCTGATGAAAGAGAATATCAAATACTATAACAATTATATTTGAAAACATA
>ERZ834382.2761-NODE-2761-length-11749-cov-4.731059_pt1 | contig 11749 bp, 8 predicted proteins | sample MGYA00519692_ERZ834382 | MGnify/ENA primary metagenome ERZ834382 (study PRJEB31850, sample SAMEA3708751) | human gut metagenome | biome: human gut; feature: human-associated habitat; material: faeces | place: China | collected 2014 ...
AACTCCGCAATGCGGGCATTGCAGGCGGCCTCGGCGGCCTGCTCGGTGGCCTCGCGGGCCGTCACGCGGATCTCACACTCGCCGGTCTTGCAGTAGATGGCGGCGGTGGGGTTCGCGGCCTCAAACAGCGGCGCGACCTTGCTGGCAATGGCGCTCTCGCCGCCCAGCACCCGCAGCGTGCGGCTGTGGATCGTGCAGTTTTGCCGTTTCAGCAGAATCGGGCGGACCTGCTCGGCCCACATGGCCTTCATCTCCCGCGGGACGCCGGGCATCAGCGCGGCGCAACGGCCGTCGGCGTCCTCAAACCACGCGCCGGGGGCCGTGCCGTGGTCGTTGATGAGCTTGTGGCCCACCGTCGGGCACATGGCCTGCTTGCGGTTGTTCGACGTGGGGCGTCTGTTTGTCCGGGCGAAAAAGTCGATGATCTTCTGCCACTCGCCCTCATCAAAGGCCAGCGTATCACCGAACGCCTCGGCCACGGTCTCCTTCGTCAGATCGTCCTCGGTGGGGCCGAGACCGCCCGAAAAGACGAGCAGGTCGCTGCGGCTTTTCGCCTGCAAAGCCAGCTCCTTCAGGCGGGCGGGGTTATCGCCGATGACATGCTGGTGCATCACGCTGATACCGAGCTCGGCCAGCTCGCGGCTTAAAAACTGCGCGTTGGTATTCAGGATGTCGCCCAGCAGAAGCTCCGTGCCTACGCAGATAATTTCAGCAGTCACAGCAGCTCGTCATCTCCCATGCGGATATAGATTTTCTCGACGTTCTCGGCGGCCTCGGCTTCCAGCGCGGCCAGGCCGGGCATAGCGGCCTCGGCGGCCAAGATCTCGTCCAGCGTCGGGTTCGTCTTGGGGTGCGGCGGGGTAAAGATCGTGCAGCAGTCCTCATACGGCTCGATGGACGTCTCAAATGTACCGATCTTACGCGAAATATTGATGATCTCGATCTTGTCCATGCCGATGCAGGGGCGCAGCACGGGCAGGTCCTGCGCCTGGTCTGTGCAGGCCAGCGCGGCCATGGTCTGGCTGGCGACCTGGGCCAGGCTCTCGCCGGTGATGAGGGCCTGCAGCTCGAGCTTTTTCGCCACCTGATTGGCAATGCGCAGCATACTGCGGCGCATCAGAACCGTGAACAGCACGTCGGGCGCGTTGTCACGGATATACTCCTGCGGCTTCGTGTAGGGCACGACGAACAGCGTGCAGTTGCCGGTATACTCGACCAGCTCGCGGGCCAGATCGCGCACTTTCAGCTTGGCGCGCAGGCTCGTGTACGGCGGGCTGGCAAAGTGGATGTGGTGCAGCGCCAGACCGCGGCGGGCCATGCACCATGCGGCGACGGGGCTGTCGATGCCGCCGGACAGCAGGTTCAGCGCGCGCCCGCTCGTGCCGACGGGCAGACCGCCCGCGGCCTCGACCTTGGGGCCGTGGACATAGGCGGCGTAGTCGCGAATTTCCACCATGATCTCCAGCTGCGGGTTATGCACGTCGACGCGCAGATGATGGTGCTTGTCCAGCAGGTAGGCACCCAGCTCACGGCAGATCTCGGGGCTCTTCATCGGGTAGGTCTTGTCGGCGCGCTTGGCCTCGACCTTGAAGGTGCGGATGCCGCGCAGCGTCTCGCCGAGATACGCCTCAGCGGTCTCGCATATTGCGGCAAAGTCCTTCGGGCACTCGACGGCGCGGCTCAGCTTCACGATGCCGAACACATGGGACACGCGGCGGAACGCCTCGTCCATGTCGAGGCCGTCCTCCTTCGGCTCGATGAAAACGGTGCTCTGGGCCTGATAGACCTTGAACTTGCCCAGCGGCTCCAGCCGCCAGCGGATCGTCTTGGCCAGCCGCGCCTCAAACTTGCCGCGGTTCAGGCCCTTCAGCGTCATTTCGCCCTGATAGGCGAGGATGAGTTCTTTCATAAAATGGTTCCTTTCAAAATGGATGTGCCGCAGTAGGGGCCGGGCATGCCCGGCCCGCAGCTTTACGGCAAACACGCTGTAACGGGAAGGCTGCGGGCGGGACATGTCCCGCCCCTACTGCCTGCGGCAGGGTGAGGGCACCCCGCCCTACGATTTGCTCGAAAAGGGGTACGTAGGGCGGCCTGCCCTCAGGCCGCCGTCGGCAGCCGTTCAAATATGCTGCAATTCCTGTAATCCGTCCCGCAGCCCCGTCAGCAGCGCGTCCACGTCCTCGGCGGTGTTATCGGCGCAGAAGCTCACGCGCAGGGCGGTGCGGACGGTCAGGTCGGCGCAGCCCATGGCCAGCAGGGTGTGGCTCGGCTCGCCCTTGTCGCAGGCAGAGCCGCCCGAGACATAGACCGCGCGGGTGTTCAGGTAGTTGATGAAGGTCTGGCTATTGATGCAGCCGGTGGAGAAATTCACGATCTCCCCCACCGCGTCGTCGGGCGAATTGAGCGTGATGCCGTCCAATTCTTCAAGCCCCGCGCGCAGCTGCCGATTCAGTGCGGCAATGTGTGCAATGCGGGGGCGCAGCTTCTGCTGGCCCTGCGCGGCGGCCACGCCGAGACCCACAATGTAGGGCGTGTTCTCGGTGCCGGGGCGCAGGCCGCGCTCCTGATGGCCGCCGAGATAGGGCGGTTTGAGCGTCTGGCGCTGGCTGTCCCGGATGCACAGTGCGCCGACGCCCTTGGGCGCGTGGACCTTGTGGCCGGAGACGGAGAGCGTATCGACCTCGCGCCATTTCTGCAGGTCGATGGGCATGCGCAGCCACGCCTGCACGGCGTCCACATGAAAGTGGGTGCGGCTGTTGCGCGCCTTGATGCCCTTGCCCAGCGCCGCGATGTCCTGCACGGCGCCGGTCTCGTTGTTGACGGCCATGCAGGCGGCCAGCACCGTGTTTTTGTCGATCTCGGCCAGGAATTTCTGCGTGTCAATGCGTCCGTCCGCCCCGGGCATGACCTCAACGACGGTGAAGCCCTCGTCCTTCAACGCGCGGATGGGGCGCTGCACGCTGGGGTGTTCAAAGCCTGTGACGACGATCTTATTGCCCCAGTGCTTACGCGGGCGGGCCGCGCCGGTCACGGCCATGTTGTTGCCCTCACTGCCGCAGGCCGTGAAGTAGATTTCATCGCTGCGGCAGTGCAGCGTTTTGGCCACGCGGGCGCGGGCCGCGGCAATGGCATCCTGCGCGGCAACGGCGGGGTCATACAGGCTGCTGGGGTTGGCCCAAAGCTCAGTCAGCGCCTCGCTGACGGCCTGCGCCACCGCCGGGTCCACCCGGGACGTGGCGGCGTTATCAAGATAATGCAGCTGGGGGTCGGAAAGCATAGCACTCATTCCTCACATTATTGCACAAAATTATACAGATTAAATTATACACGTTCGCCCAGCAAAAAACAATATTCAGAAACAAAAAAAGGCTTCCCCCGTGGGGGAAGCTGGCCGCGAAGCGGACTGATGAGGGCAGAGTTCATCCTGATTGCCCATTTACGGGCTGTAACTCGGTAGGGGCCGGGCATGCCCGGCCCGCGGCTTACCGGCAAATGTGCGATTGTGGGAAGGCCGCTTTATTCTGTTGACCCTGTAGGGGCGCATTCTATATGCGCCCGGGCAGCTTGCGGCTGCGAAAGCCCCCACGGGCGGATATGGAATCCGCCCCTACGCCTTGTTTTATCTACCCTTACTCCCCAAAATCCTCTGCGGCCTTCTGCATCATCTGCCGGATCGGCAGGTTGTACGGGCAGCGCGGCTCACAGGCACCGCACCGGATGCAGGCACCGGCCTTGGTCTGCAGCGTCGCATAGCGCTCGCGGCCCCACTGCTGCAGGCCGTAGCGGTTCAGATACCCCTGGAACAGGAACACACTGGGGATGGAGATCCCCACCGTGCAGGGCGCACAGTAGTTGCAGCGGCGGCAGAACTGGGTGCCCAGCGCGTCGCGCACCTTCTGGCAGGCGGCCTCCTCGTCGGGCGTGAGCGGGGCGGTGTTGGCCGCGCCCGCCACGTTGGCGTTCAGTTCCTCCACCGTCGCCATGCCGGGGATGGACACCGTGACTGCCGGGTTGGACAGCACGTACCGCAGTGCCAGGCGGCCATCCTCAATGGCACCGCCCGCCAGCGGCTTCATGTCGATATAGCCCTTGCCCGCCGCGGCGCAGCGGTCGATCAGCTCCCTGCCCTGCTGCTCCACGATGTTGTACGGGAACATGATCGTCTCGATCTCGGGGATGTCCAGCGCTGCCTCAAACACGGCGGCCAGGTGCGCCGTGATGCCGATATGCCCGACGATGCCCCTGGCCTTTGCCTCGAGCAGCGCCTCCATTGCGCCGCCGGGTGCCAGAATGGTTTTCAGGCCGTCGAGGCTCGGGTTGTGGAACTGGAACAGCTCGATGTGGTCGGTGCGCAGGTTTTTCAGGCTCGTGGCGATCTCGGCCTCCATGTCGGCTTTGGTCAGTGCGCGGCATTTGGTCGCCAGAATGAAGTCATCCCGCAGCCCGGCCTCCTCCAGCGACTGGCCGATCCATGCCTCGCTGACCGTGTAGGCGCGGGCGGTGTCGATGTAATTGATGCCCGCCTTATGCGCGGCGATCAGCAGCTCCCGCGTGCCGGGCTGGTCGATGCGCTGAATGGGAATGCCGCCAAACCCAAGGCGGGAGATTTGTAAGCCTGTGGTGCCGAAATTGACGTATTGCATGGTGTTTACCTCTTATGTTGCTCTCCTATATTGCTCTCCGTTTGCTGCAGGGGTCGATGCTTGCATCCGCCGCTGCATCCTCTACGCTTATTATAGCAAATCCAACGTAAAAATCCAGTCCTCCTAAGCCCTCCCCCGCGTGGGAAGGCAGCCGGCTTGCAAGCATGGTGCTATTCTTCTATAATAAACAGTACAAAAACGAAATTTTTGCGGGGTACAGCCACCTCTACGACCCGCTGACCGAGCGCTGGCCGTTTCTTGCGGGGCCGGAACGCAGCTACGGTGCGTGTTTCGATTTATTAGTGGAGGAATTTTTGCCCAACACAACTGCTGGCACCTGATGGCAGCCGCGACCACTAGATGCCCGGAAAGTTGTGTCCGCGGTGTCACAATTATCCACAAACAGACCCTATGGATGTTGAAAATTTCGGCGTTTTTCTGTGCGATTTTCCACCCCTGCCTACTTGCGGCGGGGGCTTTTTTCGTGGTATGATTCATTTTGTAATAGTTTATCGCTTTTTAACTGTGAGGAACAGGAATGTTTAATAAAAAGAACCCCATGCGGTATTTCTCCGGCAGCACCTTTGCGCGGCTGCCGCTGTATAAGCTGGCCGCGGGCGGCACGGCGGTGGTGCTGACCGCCAGCATCGGCCTGGGCGCGTTTGCGGCCAGCGTCGGTCCACTCTCCGCGCCTGAGCCCAGCCCCACACCCATCGTGACGGCCACCCCCGAGACGGCGGCCACGCCGACCCCTTCCCCGACGCCGAGCCCCACGCCGGAGCCGGACAAGCCGCTGACGATGGAGGCCAGCGTCATCCAGCAGGACGTCGGTGTGACGCTCTACGTCGAGAACGCCCCCGAGCCCAGCCCCACGCCCGATGCGTCCGCCTCGCCGTCCCCGACGCCGTCCAAAAGCGCGAAGGAGGATGACGCCGAGAACGAAAAGACCCCGCTGCTGGGCGTGGCGGCAACCATCACACTGACCGACGCCAAGGGCAATGCCACGGATTACGAGCTGGATACCGAGACCGGCACCGCGCTGGCCGAGGACGTGACCCCCGGCGACTACACGCTGGCGGTCCAGCCCATCGAGGGCTACACGCAGCCCGAGGCCCAGACCGTGACGGTCAAAGAAAAGGTCGTCTACAAGGCGGACGTCAAGGCCGTTAAAGAGAAGATCGTCCAGGCAAGCCAGGTCAACGAGAGTGCCGAGGACTCCGGCGTCAGCAACGCGGGCTCGGCCCCCATCGTCAACGAGGTCACCGACACCGTGACCTACGCCGACAGCGCTAAGACCGAGACCGGCAGCAAGACGAGCTACACAGCCAAGCTGAGCAGCAGCGGACATCTGCTGCTGGCCGACGGCACCGAAACACCCTACCTGCCCGTTTATCAGGACGGCACGAAGGACCTGATCGGCGCAATGCGCGATACGAACTACGCCGCCAACACGGCCACGGCGGCCTGGCTGCCCGGCGCGGCGGATTCCGTCACGCTGCTGGGTGCGGCCAACACCCGCATGGCGTGGGTACACCGCGCGGACGAGCCGGTGACCGTACAGGAGGACACCGGCGGGACCGCCCCGGCTGCCGAGGAGACCCCTGTCCCGGCGGACCCCACACCGGAACCGGCCCCCGAGATCACGCCCGAACCGACCCCGGAGACGACGCCCGCCCCCACCGAGGCCCCGACGGAGACCCCCGCCGAAACGCAAACCCCTGCCCCGACAGCAGCCCCGACAGCAGCCCCTACGGAAGCCCCGACAGCGGCTCCGACGCAAGCACCCACCCAGGTGCCCGACCCGACGGCGGGCTGGCCGGATAACATTGCGGTGCAGGAGCTGGCCAACTACGGCTTTGCCGTGACCAGCGCGACCACCACGATATACGAGTACACCGGCTGGCAGGATATTGACGGCGCAACGTATTATTACGACCCGTCCACCCACCAGCCCGTCACGGGCCAGCAGGTCATTCAGGGCAATGTCTACACCTTTGCGGCGGACGGCGCACTGAACCGCACGGCCCGCGGCATTGATGTCTCGAAGTTCCAGGGCAGCATTGATTGGAACGCCGTCAAGTCGGACGGCATCACGTTTGCCATCATCCGCTGCGGCTACCGCGGCTACGGCAGCGGTGCGCTGGTCGAGGATTCTACATATCGCCAGAACATTCAGGGCGCGATCAACGCGGGCCTGCGCGTCGGCGTTTACTTCTACAGTCAGGCCATCAACGAGGCCGAGGCCGTCGAGGAGGCCAGCATGGTGCTGAGCCTGGTCAGCGGCTACAGCCTGCCGCTGGGCGTCTACTACGACACCGAGAGTGTCGGCGGCGGGCGCGCCAACGCCCTGAGCGCCGCCGAGCGCACGGCCTGCGCCGTCGCCTTCTGCGAGACGATCCGCAGCGCGGGGTACAGCGCGGGCGTTTACTCCTATGCCAGCTGGTTCTATAACGCGCTGAACTTTGCGAACATCAGCAAGTACAACATCTGGATCGCCCAGTACCGCGATACGCTGAGCTTCAGCTACAAGCACAATATATGGCAGTACACAGGCTCCGGCAGCGTCAAAGGGATCTCGAAGCCGGTGGATATGAATATCGGGTAAAATAAAAGCACCTGCGTTTTCGGACGCAGGTGTTTTTGCGTTATGGAAACCTTCTCCCTCGGGAGAAGGTGGCCGAGGCTCCGACCGAGGCCGGATGAGGGCAAAGCCCGCCATAGCGGCCGGTGAACGGGCTGCAGCGGTAAGGTCTGCCCTCATCAGTCAGCGGACGGGGCCGCTGACAGCTTCCCCCCAAGGGGGAAGCCTTATTTGTTTGTGTAGCAGCTCATCTTCGCGCTGCTTCCGCCCCTGACCTGCCCATTGCCGTGCACAATATATTTATACGTACACAGCTCGGCCAGCCCCATGGGGCCGCGGGCGTGGAGCTTCTGGGTGCTGATGCCCATCTCGCAGCCAAGGCCGAACTCGCCGCCGTCGGTAAAGCGGGTGCTGGCGTTCACGTAGACCGCCGCGCTGTCCACGCAGGTCGTGAACCGCTGTGCCGCCGCGGCGTCCGCCGTGACAATGGCCTCGCTGTGGTGGGTCGAATGCTTCGCAATGTGGGCGATGGCCGCATCGACGTCATCCACAACGGCCACGCTCAGCTTATAATCCAGATACTCGGTGTCAAAGTCCTGCGGCGCGGCGGGCACACCGTCGATGATGGCCGCGGCGCGCGCGTCCAGATGCAGCTCCACCGGGGTGATGCCGGCAGCGGCGCGGGCATCGACAAGGCGAGCCTTCAGCATTGGCAAAAACTGCGCTGCCACGTCCCTGTGGACCAGCAGCGCCTCCTCGGCGTTGCAGACGCTGGGGCGGCTCGTCTTGGCGTTTTCCACAATATCCACGGCCATCTCCAGATCGGCGGCCTTGTCCACGTAGACATGGCAGATGCCGGTGCCGGTTTGGATGCAGGGCACGGTTGCGTTCTCGACGCAGGCGCGGATCAGCCCGGCCCCGCCGCGGGGGATCAGCAGATCGACCAGCCCATCCGCGGTCATCAGCTCGTTGGCGCTGGCGTGGGAGGTGTCCTCGATGAGGCTCACCGCGTACTCCGGCAGGCGCACCTTGCGCAGACCGGCGCGCAGGGCCTCCACGATGGCGTGGCAGCTGGCCCAGGCGTCGCGCCCGCAGCGCAGGATGCACGCACTGCCCGCCTTGATGGCCAGCGCGGCGGCGTCGCTCGTGACGTTGGGGCGGCTCTCGTAGATGATGGCGATGACACCCATCGGCACGGCGGTTTTTTCGATCAAAAGGCCGTTCGGGCGCACAATTTTGCGCAGCACTGCGCCCACCGGGTCGGGCAGGGCCGCGACCTCGCGCATGCCCTTGGCCATGTCGGTCAGGCGGCCCGGCGTCAGCGCCAGACGGTCCAGCATCACGTCGCTGACCCGCCCGCGGGCATTCTCGACATCCTGCTTATTGACGTCCAGAATTTTATCCTGCGCGGCGATGAGCGCAACGGCCATTGCCTCCAGCGCGGCGTTCTTCGTGTCGGCGTCGGCCATCGCCAGCGGCAGCTTTGCGCCCTGCGCGGCCAGCAAAATTTCCTGCGTAGTCATGGGGTCAGACCTCCCTTATGCCTTGCGGCCCACAAACCGGGTGCCGACGGGCTTACCCTCGACAATGTCGTACAGCACCTCGGCGTGGGCACCGTTGGTAATAATCATGTCCACACCGGCCTCGGTGGCACGCTTGGCGGCGGTGACCTTCGTCAGCATGCCGCCGGTGCCCAGGGCCGAGCCCGCACCGCCCGCCAGCAGCTCAATTTCCGGCGTGATCTCCTCGACCACCGGGATGAGCTTTGCGTCCGGGTGGGTGTGCGGGTCGGCGGTGTACAAGCCGTCGATGTCGGACATCAGCACGACCAGATCGGCGTGGATGCACTTGGCCACCAGCGCGGCCAGCGTGTCGTTGTCGCCCAAAGAGTATTCCTCGCAGGCGACGGGGTCATTCTCGTTGATGATGGGGATGGCGTGCAGCTGCAAAAGACGCTCCAGCGTGTTTTGCAGGTTGTGCAGACGGTTTTCGTGGTCAAAATCCTCCCACGTCAGCAGCATCTGGGCCACGGTATGGTTGTATTGGCCGAACAGCCGGTCATAGGTATACATCAGCTCGCACTGGCCCACCGCGGCGGCAGCCTGCTTGGTGACAAGGTCGCCGGGCTTTTCAATTTGCAGCTTGCCTGCGCCGAGGCCCGTAGCCGCCGACGATACGACGATGAGCTGATGTCCGGCGTTCTGAATATCGCTCCACACCCTGACCAGATCCTCGGTGTGGCGGATGTTGAGCAGCCCGCCGGGATGTGCCAGCGTGCTGGTGCCTACTTTAACGACGATACGCATAAAATTTCTCTTTCTATTCCTGTTTGGCAACCGCTTTGTAGGGGCGAGCATTGCTCGCCCGTCAGGCGTCTGCCGCGCGGGGTATTTTCCTGGAAAAGCGCTTCTTTCCGTCAGGTCTGCGGGCGAGCAATGCTCGCCCCTACATTCTCGGAAGGGGTCACTTCTTCCCCAAATCCTTTGTCTTTTCAAACGCGGCCAGCACGGCGTCGGTCACGGCACCGCGGAAAGCGCGCTCCTCCAGCAGGCGCACGCCCTGAATGGTCGAGCCGCCGGGGCTGCAGACGGCGTCCTTCAATTCGCCCGGGTGCTTGCCGGTTTCCAGCACCATCCGCGCGCTGCCCAAAAGCATCTGGGCGGCGTACTCCTGTGCCTTGGCGCGGGGCAGACCTGCGGCGACACCGCCGTCGGCCAGTGCCTCGATGAACTGGTACGCCCAGGCCGGTCCGCAGCCGGACACCGCGCTTGCGGCGTCGATCAGGCTCTCCGGCACGGCGTCCAGACGGCCTGCAGGGGCCATGGCGGTGAGCCACTCGGCCATTTTTTCCGGCTCCACATCGTCAGAGCAGTACTGGATCATGCCGTCGCCCAGCGCCACGGGGGTGTTGGGCATCATACGGATGATGGGATAGCCGCTGCCCGCCATCTGGCGGATCTGCTGCATCGACAGGCCCGCCGCCATCGTGACCAGCACAAAGGGGCGGCTCTCGGCGCGGGCCTCCAGCGTTGGGGTCAGCTCGTCGAGCATATCGGCCATCATCTGGGGCTTTACGCCCAGAAAGATGAAGTCGCAGATGCCGGCGACCTCCTCATTCGTGCCGCAGGCGCAGCCGAGCTCGTCCGCCAGCGCCTGTGCCTTGGCAGGCGTGCGGTTGGCCAGCAGCACATCGCCGGACCCGGCGCCCTTGCAGACCGCGCGCGCCACAGCCCCGCCCATGTTGCCGCAGCCGATAAAACCGTATTTCATGGTAAACCCCCTATTTTATACTTTATATGCAGTATTTATAGTAGTGCAAGGGAGTAGGTTTGTCAACGGGAAAAACGGGCTTTCCCCGGGGGAAAGATACAGAAAGTCCATCGCATCTTTTTCTTGCCCTTATCCTGCAAACGCGGTATAATAAAATAGAATATTTGTAAAATTCCGTCCGCCGCTGCACGGCGGGCACCAGGATAGAGTTTGGAGGCAGTACCATGTCTGAATTTATTCCTCTTTCGGTTCCGAATTTCGGCGCGCGCGAGGCCGAGCTGGCCGGGCAGGCCATCACGTCGGGGTGGGTGTCCACCAGCGGCGGCAAGGTCACGGAGTTCGAGGAAGCGCTGGCCGCTTACGTGGGCATGCCCCGCGCCGTGGCCTGCAACGCCGGTACCAGCGCGCTGCATCTGGCCGCTATGGCCGCCGGCATCACCCGCGGGGATGAGGTCATCGTCCCGACGCTGACCTTCATCGCCGCCGTCAACCCGCTGACCCGCTATGTCGGCGCGGAGCCGGTCTTCATCGGCTGCGACGACTCCCTGTGCATTGACCCCGACGCCGTCGAGGATTTCTGTGCGAACCGCTGCGAGCTGCGGGACGGCAGGCTGTACAACAAAGCCACCGGCGCACACATCAAGGCACTGGAGGTCGTGCATGTGTTCGGCAACATGGCCGACATGCCCCGCCTGATGGCGATAGCCAAGCACTACGGCCTCATCGTCATTGAGGATGCCACCGAGGCACTCGGCACCCGCTGCACCGACGGCCCGTTTGCCGGTAAGTTTGCGGGCACCATCGGCGACATCGGCTGCTACAGCTTTAACGGCAACAAGATCATCACCACCGGCGCAGGCGGCATGGTCGTGTCCAACCACGCTGACTGGGCCGAGCACGCTAAGCATCTGTCCACCCAGGCCAAGACCGATCTGCTGCAATTTTTGCACGATGAGGTCGGCTACAACTACCGCATGACGAACGTGCAGGCATCCTTAGGGCTTGCCCAGCTCGAGCGGCTCGAGGGCTTCATCGCCCACAAAAAGGCGCTGTATGACCGCTATGTAGCCGCGCTGGACGGCGTGAAGGGGCTGCGCATCCTGCCCTTCCGCGAGGGGGAGTGCCGCTCCAACCACTGGTTCTTCAGCCTGTATCTGAAGGATTCCGGGCTGGACCGCGACACTGTGATCGAGAAGCTGCAGGCGCAGCACATCCAGACCCGCCCGGTGTGGGCGCTCATCCATGAGCAGGCCGA
>ERZ834382.2768-NODE-2768-length-11733-cov-3.522350_pt1 | contig 11733 bp, 10 predicted proteins | sample MGYA00519692_ERZ834382 | MGnify/ENA primary metagenome ERZ834382 (study PRJEB31850, sample SAMEA3708751) | human gut metagenome | biome: human gut; feature: human-associated habitat; material: faeces | place: China | collected 2014 ...
CAGCTGAAAAGATATACATAATAGTCTATAAAGAGTGCTGAATTGATAACTTTATAAAAATGTATATAGTAGTTTAAAAAGAGTGTTGAATCGACAGGTGTAAAAATTACATTTAATAGTTAAAAGTGCTTGAATCGACAACTGTATAAAAATATACGTAGTAGTTTAAAAAGAGTGCTGTATCGACAAGTGCAAAATTTATACTTAATAGTTTAGAAAGGTTGCTGAATCCATATTTATAATAGTTATTTTTTTAAAAAGAGGCTGAAATTGAAATAAAAATATTTATATTGATTTATTGCGGATTCTGAAGGTTTGTTAATATAAGGTTTTTACTTATTTGCTATTTCCGTACTTATAAGAGAATTTTATATTGGTTATTTTTATCCTAAAAGCAGAGCGTTAAAGTCTTTTTACATAAGTCTGATTATTTTCATAATGTTAATCCTTAATATTTATTTATCTGATAAGTTAGTTTAATTGGTTAACAATGCAATTTAAAAATGTTATTGTTTATTTTAAATCACTATTACGTTATATTAATTTTTTACTTTTATAATTATTAAATTTTATATTAAAGGTTAACGCGTTAATCTAGTTTTTTGGCAATAATAATTATTTAGTAAATTTTCTGCTAATTTATTATTGTAAATCTAAAAGTCTTAAAAAAAGTTAAAAATTTTATTTCAGGGATTAGTTAAAAATATGATGAGGTTAAATGCCAACAGTATCTGTTTGAAGCTATAGATTCAATTATTAAACTATTTTATCACATGCTTATAAAATATAATTATTTGGAAATAATATGATAAGTATTTTTGGATATATGGAAAAGATTAAAATGTAAAGTTATAAAATGGGAATTGCTAAATCTTAACAATAGAGATGTATGTAAAATACAAAACAGTGTGTCTTAAAGGCTAATAAAAATTTTTTATACCGAGCCATATTTAAAACGCTTGTGGTAATTATAGCTAAAAAGAGGAAAACAGATTTGTTGACTTTTACCTGTTGACATATGTGTGTTAAGGTAGTAGAATAACATTGTAAGAAACTTGTATACTAGAATGCAAAGTATACAACTATACTAAATTTGTAAGGGGAGAAAGATTATGAAAAAGTTAAAACGCTTGACGGCTTTAATGCTAAGTTTTGCTTTAATTGCGGCAGCGGCTTTCGTCGTATCGGGCTGCTCCGGCTCCGCATTTTCAGGCAAGCGGATAGTTCGAATTTCACATTCACAGTCAGAGACGCATCCTGATCATATTGGGCTTCTCGCATTTGAAGAATATGTTGAGTCAAGACTTGGTGACAAGTACGATATTCAAATATTCCCCAATGAGATTTTGGGAGCGTCGGTTAAGGCTATTGAACTGGTTCAGACAGGAGCTATTGATTACTGCGTGGCCAGCACAGGAAATCTTGAAACCTTTGACGATATTTACCAAATATTCAGTATCCCATATCTCTTCAACAGTGAAGAGCATTATCACAGCATAATGGAAAACGATGAGATGATGAAAGGAATTTTTACATCCACTGACGCGTCAGGATTTGAAGCGGTGACATGGCTTGACGCAGGAGTCAGAAACTTTTACGCCACTACCCCTATAAGAACGCCGGATGATTTAAAGGGTAAAAAGATAAGAGTTCAGCAAAGCCCGACAAACGTTAAGATGATGGAAGCTTTTGGCGCCTCGGCAACTCCTATGTCATTTGGGGAAGTATATACGGCAATACAGCAGAACGTTATAAACGGAGCAGAAAATAATGAGCTTGCGCTTACTAATAATAAGCACGGTGAGGTGGCAAAGTATTACAGCTATAACGAACATCAGATGGTGCCGGATATGCTTATCGCAAACCTAAAGTTTTTGCAGGATTTGCCGCCTGAGGAAAGACAGGTATTTGATGAAGCGGCTGAGGTGTGCAACAGAGCTGAGCGTGAGAGCTGGAGTGACGCTGTGGAAGAAGCAAAAGATATTGCCAAAGGAATGGGCGTTGAATTTTTAGAAGTAGATGTTACTGCTTTCAGAGAAAAAGTTCTTCCTCTGCATAAAGAAATATTAAATGAAAATCCAAAGCTTCGTCCTATTTATGATGCTATACAAAAGGAGGCGGGCAGTAATGATTAAACTTAAAAATATTCTGACTAAGATTCTTGAGGTTATATGCGTCATAATGTTTGCGTTTATAACAATTGTAGGAACATATCAAATCGTAACAAGATATGTATTTAATGCACCCAGTACCGTTTCAGAAGAGCTTTTAACGTATTCATTTACCTGGCTGGCGCTGCTGGCCGCCGCTCTCGTATTCGCAAAAAGAGAACATATGAGAATGGGTTTTCTAGCTGATAAGTTTTCGGGAAACGCCCTAAGATGGATATATATTTTTTCAGAGCTTTTAGTTATATTGTTTGCGGCGCTTATCATGATTTACGGCGGAACAAGCATAACAAAGCTGACAATGACTCAGGTTACAGCCTCGCTTGGAATACCAATGTCCATGATTTATGTTATAGTTCCGATATGCGGAATTTTTGTAATATTGTTTGGAGTAATAAATATATATGAACTTCTCCGCGCTAAGGAGGTTAAACCTCTGAGTGCAAAAAAGGAGACAGTTATCAGCAATAAAAGCGCTGTCGTACAAAAAGCAATAGTAAAGGGGGATAAGTAATTATGTCAATAGCAGCAATTTCAGGTTTAATAGTGGGCGTAGTTTTAATTGTCCTGCTGCTTGCAGGAGTACCGATTTCAATCTCTATTGGTATTTCATCTATACTTGCTATCCTTCCGATAATGGATTTCAACGCGGCAGTTTTGACAGGCGCGCAAAGATTGTTTTCGGGAATATCAGTATTTACCTTGATAGCGATACCGTTCTTTATTCTAGCGGGAAATATAATGAATAAGGGCGGAATTGCGACGAGACTGATAAATTTTGCATTACTGCTTACCGGCAGGGTTCCGGGAGCTCTGGCACATACAAACGCAGTAGCTAATATGATGTTTGGAGCGATTTCGGGTTCGGGCGTCGCTTCTGCTTCGGCAATGGGTTCAATTATAGGTCCTATTGAGGAAGAGGAAGGCTATGATGTTGAGTATTCGGCAACGGCAAATATTGCAACGGCGCCGACCGGACTGCTAATTCCTCCGAGTAACGTATTAATTACTTATTCCTTGGTAAGCGGAGGAACTTCTGTTGCGGCCTTGTTTATGGGCGGATATATCCCGGGCATATTGTGGGGGCTTGCTTGTATGGTGGTGGCTTTCTTTATTGCCAGAAAAAAGGGATATAGAAGCAATCGCCGCGTTAAAGCTAAAGACGCTGTGAAGATAGTTATGGACGCTATACCAAGTTTGCTTTTGATAGTTATCGTTATAGGCGGAATCATTGCCGGTATATTTACGGCTACCGAAGGTTCTGTAGTTGCGGTGGTGTATAGTTTGATTCTGTCGTTTTGTTACAGAACAATAAAGATAAAAGATTTATATAAAATATTTAAAGACAGTGCAGAGACAACCGGTATCATTGTTTTTCTGATAGGCGTTTCAAGTATAATGGCGTGGATTTTAGCGTTTACAGGTATTCCTGCGGCGATTTCAAACGCTTTGCTTGGAATAAGCAATAATAAAATTGTTATTTTGCTTATAATCAACGTTATACTTTTAGTTGTCGGAACATTTATGGATATTACACCGGCAATATTGATATTTACGCCAATATTCCTACCGGTAGTTACCAGTGATTTGATAGGAATGACGGCAATACAGTTCGGAATTATGCTGGTATTTAACTTATGTATAGGAACAATAACACCTCCTGTAGGTAACATTTTGTTTGTTGGAGTTAGGGTGGCAAAAACATCTATTGAGAGGGTTATAAAACCGCTCCTCCCATATTATGGGGTTATTATATTGGTACTTCTGCTTGTTACCTTTGTTCCGGCAATCTCAATGTTTTTACCGAGACTTATGGGATTTTAAATTTATATAAATTTAACTTTCGCATTGTTTGCCCCGTGCATTGCGAATAAAATAAATTGATGGGGCAGATAGGAGAATAAAATATGAAAATGACACTGAGATGGTTTGGCGAGGGCAATGACAGCGTTGAACTCTGGAAGATAAGACAGATTCCCGGAGTAACAGGGGTAATAACAACTTTATATAATATTCCTGTTGGGGAAGCCTGGACGTATGAAGATATAATGGAAATGAAAAATAAAGTTGAAGCTTCGGGGTTAAAAGTAGAAGGAATAGAGAGCGTTAATATTCATGACTCAATAAAAATCGGTCTGCCGGACAGAGACAAATATATTGAGAACTATATAACAACGCTTGAGAATTTGGCAAAGGCTGATATAAAGCTGGTGTGCTACAATTTTATGCCTGTCTTTGACTGGACCCGTTCAGAGCTTGCAAAAAAGCGTGACGATGGTTCAACTGTACTTTCATATGACCAGGATAAAATAGATGAAATAAACCCGGACGAGATGTTTAAGCAGATAGATTCTAACAGTCAGGGATTTGTAATGCCGGGCTGGGAGCCTGAGAGACTGGCACATGTAAAAGAGCTGTTTGAAGCTTATAAGGATGTAGGAGAACAAAATCTGTTTGACAATCTTGTATATTTTCTAAAAAAAATACAGCCGGTTTGCGAAAAACATGGTATAATGATGGCAATACATCCCGACGACCCTGCATGGCCTGTGTTTAATCTTCCGAGGATAATAAATAATAAGGAAAATATTTTAAAACTTTTAAATGCGGTAGACAGTAAGTTTAACGGTTTAACTTTATGTACAGGGTCTCTAGGTTCTAACCCTGATAATGATATATGTGACATTATCAAGGCGACAAAGGGCAGAGTGCATTTTGCTCATATAAGAAACCTGCGTCATCATTCTCCGGGGAAATTTGAGGAGGCGGCACATCTTTCGAGAGATGGTTCTATGGATATGTATAAAATAATGAAGACGCTATATGAAACCGGTTTTGACGGTCCTATACGCCCTGACCATGGAAGAATGATTTGGGGCGAGGTTGCGATGCCGGGATATGGTCTATACGACAGAGCTTTGGGAGCGACATACCTGAACGGACTTCTGGAAGCTATTGAAAAAGAGTAGGGGGAAACACTATGAAATTGTCAAGACGCTCAATTGTTCAGAATAAAAGTGAGTGGGAAAAGCTGGGTTATACTTTGCCTGAGTATAATATAGACGAAATGATTAAGAAAACTTCAGAAAATCCAATATGGGTTCATTTTGGAGCCGGAAATATTTTCAGAGCATTTCCGGCGGCGGTTTGCCAGAAACTTTTAAACAAGGGCATAATGGACAGAGGTATAATTGTAGCTGAAGGTTATGATTATGAGATTATAGATAAGAGTTTTAAAGATTTTGATAATCTGACTATTTCTGTAACGCTTAATACTGACGGTACTGTTTCAAAAGAAGTTATAGCCAGCGTAGCGGAGGCTTTAACTTTTGATTTTGATAACGAGACTGATACAGAGCGGCTTAAAGAAATCTTTTCTTCAAAGAGTTTGGAAATGGCGTCGTTCACTATAACAGAAAAGGGTTATAATTTAAAAGACACTAAGGGCGAATTTTATGACGGAGTAAAAGCCGATTTCGAAAAAGGACCTGAAAACGCTAAGACGTATATGGGCCGCCTGGCCGCACTTCTTTATCATAGATATAAGAATGGTGCAAGACCGATAACCCTGGTGAGTATGGATAACTGTTCCCATAATGGAATAAAACTTAAAGAAGCAGTTTATGAGTTTGCTAAGAGTTGGGTTAACAATCTTTTAGCAGACGGCGAATTTTTGCCGTATATACAATATAGTGTTTCATATCCATGCAGCATGATAGATAAAATAACGCCAAGACCGTCTGATGAGGTTTTAAAGATTTTAGAAGCTGACGGAATAGAAAATGCTGCGCCTGTTGAAACAAAAAAGCATACTTTTGTCGCTCCGTTTGTAAATGCTGAGAAGTATCAGTATTTGGTTATTGAAGACAGCTTTGCAGGGGGAAAACCTCCTCTTAATGAAGGCGGAATAATTTATACAAGCGCTGAGACAGTTGATAAAGCTGAAAAAATGAAAGTTTGCACATGTCTTAATCCTCTTCATACTTGTCTTGCAATATACGGCTGTCTTTTAGGTTATAATAAAATTAGTGACGAGATGAAAGACGATAATCTTGTTAAACTGATAAAAAAGATAGGATATGATGAAGGACTGCCGGTAGTAGTTGACCCGGGTATAATTTCACCTAAAGAGTTTATTGACGAGACAATAAATGAAAGGCTTCCGAACCCCTTTATTCCTGACGCACCGCAAAGAATAGCCTGCGATACTTCACAAAAATTGCCGATAAGATTCGGGGAAACTATAAAGGCGTATGAAAAGCTTGATAAAATAAAAGAGCTTAAATTTATCCCACTGGTATTGGCCGGATGGTGCAGATATTTAATGGGTATAGACGACAGCGGCAATGTTTTTGAGCCAAGCCCGGACCCTATGCTTGATTATGCCGGAGGAATTGTGAAAGACATTGAGTTTGGCTGTACTGACTTAGACAGTATTCATAATAAAATAGAAAAGCTTTTAAAAGATAAAAAGATTTTCGGAGTAGATTTATATGAGGTGGGATTAGGTCAGCTGGTAGAAAAGTATTTTTCGGAATTAAACGCCGGGCCCGGTGCTGTAAAAAATACTCTGATTAAATATTTAGGATAAGATTAAGCCGGAAGTTTTTCTTCCGGCTTATATATATGTAATTATCCTATTAAAAAGTTTTCATTTATTGACATAAAAATTTTTATGTGTTAGAATTGCTATGGAAATTTATTAATAAATAGGCGTTTTGTCTGGAGGTATCACTAATGACTGTCACGCCAAAGAAAAATGAAAAAGAAACAAACAGAGAATACGCATTGCGTGTTCTCGAGGAAAATATAATCTCTTTGGAACTTGCACCGGGGGATAAAATTAGTGAGACTGAAATAGCCAAGGAACTGAATTTAAGCCGTACTCCAATCAGGGAAGCTTTTATAGAATTGGAAGGGGTTAATATTTTAGAAATAAGACCTCAGATAGGGACGTTTATTTCTCTTATTGACCTTGATTTGGTTGAGGAGGCTCGGTTTCTTAGATTAATACTGGAAAAAGAAATTTCGAGAATATTGTGTGAAATCGAAGATTCTTTTATGTTGATGCCAATGGAGGAACAGCTTTTTAAACAGAGGCTTTGTTTGGAGCACAATAAAAGACGTGAGTTTTATGGTCTTGATAATGAGTTTCACAAAACGCTTGCGGCTATAGCAAATAGGAGCAGAAGTTATGAGCTGATACATAATATTCAAATACATTTTGACAGGATTAGAAAATTGAATTTAAAACGTGAGAGATGTCAGGGAATTTATCAGCAGCATAAAAGTATCGCAGATGCAATAAAAGAGCACGACGCTGAAAAAGCGGCAAATATAATAACAAATCATTTGTCGAATTATGAAACCGATCTTGAAAAACTTAAAAAGATTCATCCTGAGTATATAAAAGAAGATTAGTAATATAAATAGATATATTAATTTGTATTAGTTTTGAAAAAACAGAATTTATGATATGCACCCCAAAAGTCAGATACTTTTGGGGTGCATATCATATTGCAGGATTATTATGATAATATAATTTCTAGACTTATTTATAAACTAACGTATTAAACGTTTTTAATAGGACACGTCAAATTTATAAGAGATGTATGAATATCATCATACCAATAGTATATTTAAAATAGAGTAATCTTTTATAATGTTAGTTTGGAACAAAATATTTGTAATTAATAGTTTCATTATTTGTGAGGTATATGATTATTTTGATGACAAAACTACGTTTTATAAAAAACGTGTTTCATTGTTAATAGTAAGTTTACAGAATCGTAGAGTAATTTTTAATAGTATTTTAAATAAAACTTTTGACAATCTGATTCATAATAAAAATATTCCAATTAATTATAAATTATTATTGCAAATGAATTTTATTTGTTATATAATATTCAGGAAGTATAGATATAAAGTAAATTAAGTAAATACTGGAGGTCTTTAAAATGGCAAAAGAAAAAGTGGTTCTGGCGTATTCCGGCGTACTTGACACTTCTATCATTATTCCGTGGCTTAAAGAGAATTATGATTATGATGTTATAGCCGTATGCGGTGATGTTGGTCAGGGGAAGGAAACTGACGGTCTTGAGGAAAGAGCAAAAAAAGCGGGCGCTTCAAAGCTCTATATCGAGGATTTGCGCGATGAGTACGTTTCAGATTTTATTTTTCCGACTTTGAAAGCCGGTGCAATATACGAGGGTAAGTACCTTTTGGGTACGTCTCACGCACGTCCGATTATTGCCAGAAGACTGGTTGAAATAGCGAAAGAAGAAGGCGCCGTTGCTATTTGTCACGGTGCAACCGGCAAGGGTAATGACCAGGTTCGTTTTGAGCTGACAATAAAAGCTTTGGCTCCTGAGCTTAAAATTATTGCTCCTTGGAGAATATGGGATATTAAGTCTCGTGAAGACGCTGTGGATTATGCTGAAGCGCATAATATAGATGTTCCTGTTACAAAGAAAGATTTATATTCAAGAGACAGAAATATTTGGCACATCAGCCATGAGGGTATGGATCTTGAGGATCCCGCAAACGAGCCTCAGCTTGACAGTCTTTTAAAACTGGGCGTATCGCCTGAAAAAGCTCCTGATAAGCCAACCTACGTAACTATAGGATTTGAACAGGGCGTTCCTGTTTCTGTTGACGGTAAAAAGATGGATCCCCGCCCATTGGTTGAAAAACTTAATGAACTTGGCGGAAAAAATGGTATAGGTATTGCGGATATTGTTGAAGACAGACTTGTCGGAATGAAATCCAGAGGAGTATACGAGACTCCGGGCGGAACAATTCTTTATGCCGCTATTCAGGAATTGGAATTTTTGTGTTTGGACAGGGATACTCAGGCATTTAAACGTCAGGCTGCAATTAAATTTGCAGAGCTGGTATATGACGGAAAATGGTATACACCTTTGAGAGAAGCTCTCTCAGCTATGGTTGATTCAATGGAAGAAACCGTTACCGGTGAAGTTAAATTGAAACTATATAAGGGCTGTGTTACGCCTGCCGGAACCAAATCTCCATATTCACTGTATAATGAGGATATTGCAAGTTTCGGAGATAGTCATGAGCTTTACAGCCATAAGGACAGCGAAGGATTTATAAATCTCTTTGGACTGCCGCTAAAGGTCAGAGCTATGATGAATAAGAAATTTAAGAAATAAGGTTAAAATAATTTGATTACTATAAACTGAAGTACAGGAGAAAGATTATGGCAAAATTATGGGGCGGACGTTTTTCAAAATCTACAGACACATTGGTTGACGATTTTAATTCATCAATACGTTTTGACGCCAGAATGTATGCTCAGGATATTAAAGGGAGTCAGGCTCATGCAGAAATGCTGGGTCGCCAAGGCATAATTCCCGAGGCTGACGCCGAGTTGATTGTTAAGACGCTTGATGAGATAAAAGCGGATATTGAAAATAATAAGGTAGAGTTTGAAATAGATGCCGAAGATATACATATGAATATTGAAACGATCTTGATTTCCAGAATAGGCGATGTGGGAAAACGTCTTCATACCGGAAGAAGCAGAAATGATCAGGTCGCATTGGATATACGTATGTATTTGCGTGATGAAATTGATGAAATACTTAGTGATATAGAAGACTTGAAGTCGGTTATACTTAATATTTCAGAGAAGCACCTTGAAACAGTAATGCCGGGTTACACCCATCTGCAAAAGGCTCAGCCTATAACATTTGCTCATCATCTTATGGCTTATTATGAAATGCTGAGAAGAGACAGCGAGCGTTTAACAGACTGCAGAAAGAGGTTAAACGTTATGCCTTTGGGAAGCGGTGCTTTAGCCGGAACAACATATGACCTGGACAGGGATTTTGTAGCAGAGAAGTTGGGATTTGATTCAGTTACACAAAACAGCTTAGACGGAGTGTCGGATAGGGATTTTGTGTTAGAGTTAGCTTTTGATTTGTCGACCGTTATGATGCATCTCAGCAGATTGTCTGAAGAGATTATTCTATGGAGTTCGCACGAATTTAAATTTATTGAATTGGATGATGCTTACAGCACAGGCTCCAGTATTATGCCTCAGAAGAAAAATCCTGATGTGGCTGAACTTGTGAGAGGAAAAACCGGCAGAGTATATGGCGACTTGATTGGATTATTTACTGTCATGAAAGGCATACCTCTTGCGTATAATAAGGACATGCAGGAAGATAAAGAACAGATTTTTGACGCGGTTGACACAATAAAAATGTGCTTGCCGGTATTTTCAAAAATGCTTGCAACTATGACTGTTAATAAAGATGCTATGCTGACCGGTGCAAAAGGCGGATTCACAAATGCGACTGATGTTGCTGATTATTTGGTTAAGCATGGTCTGCCGTTTAGGGATGCGCATGCTGTTGTTGGCAGAATGGTGGCTTATTGCATTGAAAAGGATAAAGTTATAGACTCGCTTACCATAGAAGAGTTTAAAAGTTTTTCAGCTTTGTTTGATGATGATATATATGAAGAAATATCCCTAACAGCCTGTGTGAATCAGAGAAAACTGACGGGCGGGCCCGCTGTTGAAACTGTGAGAGCGGTTATAGAAAAATATAAAAATAATTAAAATATAGCAGTTAACTGCAGGAAGAGGAGAAAACAATGAAAATTTTCGTTGATACAGCCAATGTTGATTACATAAGAGAAGTAAATGATATGGGCGTAATTTGTGGTGTTACTACAAATCCGTCTCTTATAGCAAAAGAAGGGAAAAATTTTATTGATGTTGTAAAAGAGATTACAACCATAGTTGACGGTCCTATAAGCGCTGAGGTTATAAGCCTTGATACAGAAGGAATGGTCAAAGAAGCTGAAGAGCTCGTTAAGACAATTAACAATAAAAATTTAGTTATAAAAATTCCTATGACTCCGGCAGGTTTGGGCGCGGTTAAACAACTTACTGCAAAGGGAATAAAGACAAATGTAACTTTAATTTTCTCGGCTGCACAGGCTCTTCTTGCAGCAAGAGCGGGAGCCACATATGTTAGTCCGTTCCTCGGCAGACTTGATGATGTGGGACAGACAGGAATGACTTTGATTGAGGAAATTGTTGAAATATTTGATATCCATGCAATTGATACAGAGATTATTGCCGCAAGCATCAGAACACCTATTCATGCAATTGAAGCGGCAAGATGCGGAGCGCACATTGCTACAATACCGTATCCGGTAATAATGCAGATGACTAAACATCCTTTGACAGATATAGGAATAGACAGATTCTTAAAAGACTGGGAGACAGTTCCTAAAGATTAATAATATTTAAAGGTGTTTATCAAAACGGCGCTTTCATTTAATGGAAGCGCTGTTTTGTGTTAAATAGGTGTAAAAGTGAAATGACATAAAACGTCATATATAATCAAAATGGGAATAAATATGCAAAATATCCAAAGAAGTGATAAATAATAGGTTAAGTATTTGTAAAAAGTTAAGGGTAAAAAAGGATTGACAAGAAGGGTAAGAATATGATAAGATAATAAAGCTTTCGGTTGAGGCAAGAAAAGCTGAAAGATAGAATACTGTGAGAGTAAAAAAGGAACCGGAG
>ERZ834382.2775-NODE-2775-length-11687-cov-4.336657_pt1 | contig 11687 bp, 8 predicted proteins | sample MGYA00519692_ERZ834382 | MGnify/ENA primary metagenome ERZ834382 (study PRJEB31850, sample SAMEA3708751) | human gut metagenome | biome: human gut; feature: human-associated habitat; material: faeces | place: China | collected 2014 ...
ACCTCCGTATTACGGTTACTGTAATAAATATATCACTAACCGTAATATGAGTCAAGCAGGTTCAAGGAAATTATTTAAGGGGCATGAAAATGGAGCAGCAACATTTTCGTGTTGCTGCTCCACTTTCATACAGAATAGAGGGGTTCGTTGTTCTCATTTTGTGTTGTTGCTTTTTTACCGTATATGAGCGTTTTTGTTTGGGTATGCAGCACGGCAGACAGGCGTTTACGCTAAGGCTGCAGGAACGCCGGTTTTACAGTGCCCCCAGCCCGGTCAGCAGCGTTTTGATGCCGATCAAAATCAGAACGATACCGCCGATGCGCTCAGCGGGGGCGCGGTACTTGTCGCCGAACATGGCGCCGACCTTGACACCGATGGCAGACAGCAGGCAGGTGGTGCAGCCAATGAGCGCAGCCGAGGAAAGAATGGCCACCTGCATGGCGGCAAAGCTGACGCCGACGGCAAAGGCGTCAATGCTGGTGGCCACTGCCAGCGGCAGCATGGCCTTTGCGGAATAGTCATCGTCAAGCTGCTCATCCCCGCCAAAGCTCTCCTTGACCATGTTGGTGCCGATGAGCGCCAGCAGCACAAAGGCAATCCAAGGGCCGAACTTTGTCAGCACCACGGCAAAGCGGTCACCCAGAAAATACCCCAGCGTGGGCATCAGCGCCTGAAAGCCGCCAAACCAAAGCCCACAGGTCAGGGCGTGGGACAGGCTGACCTTGCGCACGGACAGCCCCTTGCAGATGGAAACCGCAAAGGCATCCATAGAAAGGCTGATGGCAATCAGAATCAGGTCAAACAAAGTCATAATTTTTTCCTCCGTTTTCAGGGAATAAAAAAAGACCTATCTGCCCCGTTTGCGGGCAGATAAGTCTCGTCTTTTAAAGTAAAGCCAGAGCCGCAAGGCTCATTGTGTTGGCAGAACTGCGCGGCGGCTGCTCCACCGCTGCGCTGACTACTCCCTTATTGCTTTAAATAGTGTAGCATGCGGAAGAATCTTTGTCAATGCGTTAGAAATAGCTAATCTTGAACAAAAGGCTTCCCCCGCGGGGGAAGCTGTCAGTGGCTCCGACCACTGACTGATGAGGGCCGACCCTGCCATGGTATCCCGCCAACGGGTAAAAATGGCAACCATACCCCTTATCCGGCCCTGCGGGGCTACCTTTCCCCCACAGGGGAAGGCAAGATGCTTGCATAATCCCTCATTTTAGAGTACAATATACACAAATCTGCATTCCGGGGGAGTAACCATGCAATATAAAGTTTTGGCGCTGGACCTTGACGGCACCCTGACCAACACCGAAAAGGTCATCACGCCGCGCACAAAGGCGGCATTGCAGGAGGCGGCCCGCCGCGGCGTCTGCATCGTGCTGGCCAGCGGGCGGCCCACCGTCGGCATTGAGCCGCTGGCCAGGGAGCTCGAGCTCGAAAAGTACGGCGGTTGTATTTTGAGTTACAACGGCGGCAAGATCATCGACTGCCGGACCGGACAGACGCTGGTGCAGCATGCCTTCCCGGCAGACCTGATCGAACCGGTCTGCACGTTCAGCCGCTATTGGAACGTCGTGCCGCTGACCTACGACAAAAACGGCATCGTGACCGAGGTTCCCGACGCCCCCTACGTGCTGGAGGAAGCCCGCATCAACAAGATCCCCGTGCGCAAGGTGGAAAACCTGCCCGCCGAGGTGACCTACCCCATCAACAAGCTGCTGTTGACCGGCGACCCCGCCGACATGCCGCACGTTGAGGAGCTGATGCAGCAGGAGTTTGCGGGCAAGCTGTCCATCTGCCGCAGCGCACCTTTCTTTATTGAAACAATGCCCCTCGGCGTCGGCAAGGATACCTCGCTGGAAATTCTGCTGCGCGCCAAGGGCCTGACCCCCGCCAACCTGATGGCCTGCGGTGACGGCTGGAACGACCTGCCGATGATACGCCTGGCCGGTATGGGCGTGGCCATGGGCAACGCCCAGCCGCCGGTCAAGGCCGCGGCCAACTACCTGACCGCCGATAACGACCACGACGGCGTGGGCCTGGCAGTGGAAAAGTTTATTTTGAATGAGGAGACCTGACCTGTGAATCTGATCGTTTTCGATTTGGAATGGAACATCGGCTACCAGCCGAAAACCTTCCTCTATCACGGCACGGAGCTGACGCTGCGCGGTGAAATCATTCAGATCGGCGCGGCCCGCATCAATGACCGCGGCGACGTCCTGGATACGTTTGAAGTCAACCTCAAGCCGCACATTTTCCGCAAATTGCAGCATCATATCGCCAAGGTCACGGGTCTGTCCCAGGGCGATCTGGACGCGGGCCTGCCGATGAAGGAGGGCCTGCAGAAATTTCTTGACTGGGCGGGCGACGATGCCGAGCTGGCCGAGTGGGGCCTGGACGACGTGCCGGTTTTAAAGCAAAACCTGTTCCTCGTCGGGCTGGATGAAAACTGGCCGAACCGCTGGTACGACCTGCAGCGCATCTTCCTGCAGGCTTACCCCCGCAAGGAGGGAGAGGGCCTGACCCTGGAAAGCGTTGTGGACCGCCTGGGCATCCCCAAGGAAGAACCGTTCCACAACGCACTGGACGATGCGCTCTATACGGCCAGGGTCTGCCGCAAGCTGCCGCTGGCCGAGGGACTCGCGACCTATCCGACGGAGGAGGAGCTGCTGACCGAGGCGCTGCTCGGTGCCGAGAACACGGGCCGCGACGTGCGGCTGTTCATGAACCGCATGGAACACGACGACTACCGCAGCGTGCCCGAGCTGTATCAGGCCGGCTGCCCTGAGTGCGGCGCGCCGCTGCAAAACGACGAGGTCTGGCTCAAGCGCGGCAACACGGGCTACTTTACCAGAGCAGTCTGCCCCTACTGCGGGCACTGGTATCTGCGCTTTAAGCTGAGCCGCCGCGACGGCCTGCATTGGAGCTTTGCCCGCTGCATCGACCCGGCTACCCCGGAGTACGATGCCAGATGGGACAAGCAGAAGGCAGCTCTGCTTGAGCGCATGAAGCGCAAGCAGGAGCGGAATATAAAAGAGTGATGAACCCCAAGCTCCGGCTCTGCGGGGCACCTCCCTCGTAACTAGGGGAGACTTTTTTAATTTCCGTCCTCCCGCTCTTGACAAATCCGGCGTTCTGTCTTATGATTGATGAAAACGTAACACGATTTTTACAAAATTGCAAACATAGCAACAAGAGGTACAAGATGGATACAGAACGCTGGCAAATCTTATTAAAGGCAATCGACCACGGCAGCCTGCGTGCGGCGGCGGATGAGATGGGTTTTACGGTCTCCGGCATCAGCCGCAGCGTGGCAACGCTGGAAAAGGAGCTGGGCTTTGCGCTGCTGTACCGCGCCAAAAGCGGCGTGCAGCCCACCGCGGAATGCCGCCAGCTGCTGCCGTCGGTGCGTGAGCTGCTGTTTGCGCAGGAGCGGCTGGAACAGACCGCAGCCAAGGTGCGCGGCGCAGACTGCGGCAACATTGTCATCGGTACGGCGTATAACTGCTACTATGAGTGGGTCACCCGGATGATGGCGGCGTTCCGCACACGGCATCCCGGCGTGGTCATCAAGATCGTCAACGGCACCAGCAGCGAGCTGGCCGAGATGCTGCTGGATCACCGCACGGATTTCTGCCTCATCAGCCACCGTGACTCGCTGCCGGTCTGGCTGCCCATCCGTCAGGACGAGCTGATGGTCCTGCTGCCCAAAAACCACCCGCTGGCGGACCGTGAGTCCTTCCCGGTGGAAAGCCTGAAGACCGAGCCGTTCATCGACAGCTACCCGGGCATGGAGACCGACATCACTCTGATTTTTGACAAGCTGAAGGCCCGCCCCGACGCGCGCTATTCCACGATGGACATCACGGCGACCTATGCCATGGTGTCGGCGGGCTTGGGCATCAGCGTAAACAACGCCATCAACCACCAAGACGGCTATCCCGGCGTCGTGGAGCGCCCGATGAATCCCCACCAGATGATGGAGATCGGTCTCGCCTGCGGCGAGAACCTCGCCCCCGCCGCCCAGGCGTTCCTAGATTTCGTGAAGGAGCGGCTGCCGGAATAAGAATGCCTTCCCCCGCGGGCGGGGGAAGGTGGCCGAGGCCCCGCCCGAGGCCGGATGAGGGGGCGGGTATATGTTATATCCCGCCAACGGATGATGGCCGTACACCTGCCCCTCATCAGTCAGTGGTCGGGGCCGCTGACAGCTTCCCCCAAGGGGGAAGCCAACAAAACAAAAACCGCCGTACAAATCCATGCACGGCGGTATATTTTTGCCTCAATACGTGATAATGATGCCCTGATCCTGCGCGTAGAAGCTGCACAGGCCGGAGCAGGGCACGATCTTCACCGGAGCGCCGGGCCACTTGGCCTCAATGCCGTGATGCAAAAGCTGGGCGGCGTTCTGATTGCCGCACTCGCTGATGAGCACCGGATGGACACCATCGTATTTGTCCTCGTCCATCTGCTCCAGAATCTTTGCCAGCACGCGGGTCTCGCCGCGTGTCTTGAAGTAAAAGTCGATCTTGCCGTCCGGCGTGCGGCGGCCCAGAACGCGCATGTTCAGGCGGCCTGCGATAAAACCAACTACCCTGTTGACACGGCCGTTCTTGGCCAGATTGTCAAAGCTCGCCAGTGCAAACAGGATGTGGGTGCTATCGGCAAACTTTTTCAGCGCAAAGCAGATGTCGTCAAATGTCTGATCCTCGCCGATCAGCTTGTTGGCCAGCTCGGCGGCACCGGCCAGTGCACCGGAGCAGCTCAGCGTGTCCAGCACAAAAATTTTCTTTTCGGGGTGCTCCTCCAGCACCATTTCGCGCGCGGCCATGGCGGCATTGTAGCTGCCGGACAGGTTGCTGCTGATGGTGAGGGCAAACACGTTGTCCGCCTGCAAAAAATATTCGGCCCATTCCTCGGGGCTGGGGCAGGCGGTGGTGCTGGCACCGTTGTAGTCAGTCATGGCCTGCAGCATCTGCTGGGTGTTCAGCGTGGCAAGGTCAACATACTCGCGTTCACCAACGCGGATTTTAAACGGTACAAGGGCAAACTGCACGCCCGGTGCCGGGTTTTTCAGCTCGCGGATCTCGCAGGAGCTGTCGGATACGATCATCCATGCCATGGGGCAGGACCTCCGTTCTGTGATGATTGGTCACGTCTATTCTTACTCTTATTATAGAGGTACAGGAGAAAAGCGTCAAGCTGATTTTTGCAAACGTCCCTTTTTTGGTCTGTAAAATTTGCTGTGGCCACTTGTACCCGGTGCGGTTCCGGCGTATAATAGCTATACATGCTTGATTGCGTAAAGAATAGGAGCTTTTATGGCTGATTTTTATACCTACCGCAATGAGGTCGCAGGCAGGCGCCGCAAGCGCAGACTGTTCCTGATCCTCATCGTTGTTTTAGTTTTGCTCTGCATCGGCGTGGGCTACTTCTGGTTCACGCGGCAGAGTGCTCCGGCTCAGACTTCCCCGGCGGAATCCGCTACGCCGGAGCAGGCCGCATCCGCCGCTGCGCCCACCGAGGCCCCCTCGGCGGCCCCGGCAGACATTGCCGAGCCGCAGCGCATCCTGCCGAGCGTCGATACCGCCGTGTGGGACAAGTCCGAGGCCGTCGCGGCCACGATCGACACCGAGTACCGCAACACCGATCACCGCATGGTGGCCGTCCCGATGCTGGGCACCGTGACGAACGACTATTTCAATACCGTCACCTTCGCGGGCGACAGCATCGCGTCGGGCCTTGGCATCTACGATACGGGCTACCACAATGCTCACTACGCCACCTACGTCAGCGCGGGCGTGCAGACCTTTGTTAACAATGTCAGCGTCAAGAACGCCGTCACCGGTGCGAACGAGACCCCGATGGAAACCATTGTCGCCAGCCAGCCGGATTATCTTTATATCCTTGTCGGCACGAACAACCTCGTCGTGCAGGGCAGTGAGGACAGCTTTATCGCCTACTACGAGCGCCTCATTGATATGCTGCGTGAGCAGCTGAACCCCGGCGTGACGATTTATATCCAGTCCATCCCCGGCGTACAGGAGGATGTGGTCGCCTCCAAGCCCGGTCTGGACAACACCCGCATTGCCACGGTCAACGACCTGCTGGCCAACATGGCGCTGCGCAAGGGTTGCTACTATATCAACATCCGCGAGGCCCTGACCAACCCCGGCGACGGCAGCCAGATCGACGACTACGCCACGAAGGACGGCGTCCACTTCAATGCCGCGGGCTACCATGCCTGGGCCGAATATCTGGCCACCCACACGGTCTGGAACCGCCGCAGCGTCTACAGCGGCGAGAACCCGTACTACATCTACGGGACCTGAAAATAATTTCCGAATTGCACAAATCCCCTGCAAAGTGTAAAAAGAACCTTGCAGGGGACTTTTTTTGTACATTTGTCCGAAAAAACGCCCGATTTATGTCGAACTTGTACAAAACGAATGGGTAACATACGAAAATTTTAGCAGAATATTACACAAAAGACCTTGCATTTCCCGTAAGAAACAGGTAATATAGAGACAGAGATTATATAGAGTCGGTGTACTGTATCCACTACAGCACCGCTCAAAAGGGGAGATTACGTTGAAACAGCGCAAAGAAACGCCAAAAAGCTCCGATCTGCCCATTTATCTGTTCAAGCAGGGCAACAATCAGGAGGCCTATCGCTACTTCGGTGCGCATCTGTGCGAGGAAAACGGCGAGGCCGGCGCAGTGTTCCGTGTCTGGGCACCGCACGCCAAGGCCGTTTCCATTGTGGGTGACTTCAACAGCTGGACGCCCGGCGAGCACCCCATGGAAAAGGTGACGGACGGTATCTGGGAGCGCTTCGTTCCCGGCATCAAACAATTTGATGTCTACAAATACTGCATCACCACCCCGGCGGATGAGCTGGTCTATAAGGCTGACCCGTATGCCTTCCATACCGAGACCCGCCCGTCCAACGGCAGCAAGGTCTATGATATTGAGGGCTACACCTGGGGGGATGCCGCCTGGGTCAGTGACGAGGAAAAGCGGGATGTCATCAACAGCCCGATGTCCATTTACGAGCTGCAGGCCGGCAGCTGGAAGATGAAGGACCCCGAAAACGGCGTGCCCTACAACTATGCCGAGCTGGCCGACGAGTTGATCCCGTACATAAAGGAAATGGGCTACACCCACGTGGAGCTGCTGCCCATCACCGAGTATCCCTTCGACGGCAGCTGGGGCTATCAGGTCACGGGCTATTTTGCCCCGACAAGCCGCTACGGCACGCCGAAGGACTTCATGGCCTTCGTCGATAAGCTGCATCAGGCGGGCATCGGCGTCATTCTGGACTGGGTCCCGGCCCACTTCCCGAAGGATGGCTACGGCCTGTACATGTTCGACGGCGCCCCCTGCTATGAGGATCCCAACCCCCGCCGCGGTGAGCACAAGGAATGGGGCACGATGGTCTTTAACTACGGCATGAAGGAGGTCGAGAGCTTCCTGATCTCCAGCGCCATGTTCTGGGTGGACCGCTATCATGTGGACGGTCTGCGCGTCGATGCTGTCGCCAGTATGCTCTACCTCGACTACAACCGCAAGGACGGCGAGTGGGAGCAGAACGTCAACGGCGGCAAGGAAAATCTCGAGGCCATCGCCTTCCTGCAGAAGCTGAACACGGCTATCCTGGGCCGCTATCCGCATAAAATGATGATCGCCGAGGAATCCACCGCCTGGCCGCTGGTCACAAAGCCCGCGTCCGACGGGGGATTGGGCTTCAATTTCAAGTGGAACATGGGCTGGATGAACGACATGCTCAGCTACATGAAGACCGACCCGCTCTTCCGCGCCGGCAACCACGGCAAGGTCACGTTCAGCTTCTTCTATGCGTTCAGTGAGAACTTCGTGCTGCCCATCAGCCACGACGAGGTCGTCCACGGCAAGTGCAGCCTGCTGAACAAGATGCCCGGCGATTATGAGGAAAAATTCTCGAACCTGCGCACCTTCTTCGGATACATGATGGCCCACCCCGGCAAAAAGCTGCTCTTTATGGGCCAGGACTTCGGTCAGTTTATCGAGTGGGACGAGAAGAAACCGCTCGACTGGATGCTGCTCGGCTACGATAAGCACCGTGAGCTGCAAAGCTACGTCAGGGATCTGAACCACTTCTACCGTGACACGCCCGCCCTGTGGCAGGTCGATTACAGCTGGGAGGGCTTCCAGTGGATCGTGCCCGACGACAGCAAGCAGAGCGTCATCGCGTTCCTGCGCCGCGACGCTGCGGGCAAGATGGTGCTTGTCGTATGCAACTTCAACCCGGTGCTGCGCAAGGAGTACCAGATGGGCGTGCCGAACCCCGGCAGCTACAAGGAGATCCTAAACTCCGACGATAAGAAGTACGGCGGCTCCGGCGTGACCAATGGCACGGTCAAGGCGAAGAAGGGCCCGATGCACGGCTTCGACCAGCATATTTCGCTGACGCTGCCGCCGCTGTCCACCCTCTACCTGAGCGTGCCCGCTGCCCGCAAGCCGCGCGCCGCCAAGGCGGAGGACAAGGCAGCGGAAAAGCCCGCCAAGCCCGCCGCCAAAAAGACGGCAAAGACCACTGCCAAGACTGCGGCCCCTGCCGCAGACGCCGTGACCGAGGCGGCTCCCAAGCGCCGCGGACGTCCGCCCAAGGCCAAAACGACGGTGTAAGCCGTCTTTGGATATATGTTAAAAACGGCATTCTGCCGAAATTTTAAGGGGAGAAATCTTATGGCTAAAGAAATGATCGCAATGATCCTGGCAGGCGGCCAGGGCTCGCGTCTGTACGCGCTGACCCAGAAGCTCGCCAAGCCGGCAGTTCCGTTTGGCGGAAAGTATCGTATCATCGACTTCCCGCTGTCCAACTGTGTCAATTCTGACATTGACACGGTGGGCATCCTGACCCAGTATCAGCCCCTCGTCCTGAACGAGTACATCGGCAACGGCCAGCCGTGGGACCTTGACCGCCTGCACGGCGGTGTTCACGTTCTGCCGCCGTACCAGCAGGCCTCCGGCTCTGACTGGTACAAGGGCACGGCCAACGCCATCTATCAGAACCTGTCCTTCATTGACCGCTATGACCCCAAGTATGTCATCATCCTGTCCGGCGACCAGATCTGCAAGCAGGATTACTCTGACTTCCTGCGCTTCCATAAGGAGAAGAACGCAGAGTTCTCCGTCGCCGTCATGGAGGTGCCATGGAGCGAGGCATCCCGCTTCGGCCTGATGGTCACCGATGAGGATGACCGCATCAACGCCTTCCAGGAAAAGCCGAAGGAGCCTAAGTCCAATCTGGCGTCCATGGGCATCTACATCTTCAACTGGGACATCCTGAAGAAATACCTGACCGAGGACGAGGCCGACCCCAACTCCGAGAACGACTTTGGCAAGAACGTCATTCCCAACCTGCTGAAGGATGGCCGCCGTATGTATGCGTACCACTTCAGCGGCTACTGGAAGGACGTCGGCACGATCTCCAGCCTGTGGCAGGCCAACATGGAGGTCCTGGACCCGAAGCATTCCGGCATCAACCTGTTCGATGAGAACTGGAAGATCTACTCCCGCAACACGGGCCGTCCCTGCCAGCAGATCGGCAGCGACGCCACCATCTCCAACTCGATGATCTCCGAGGGCTGCAAGGTCAACGGTACGGTCAACAATTCCATCCTGTTCCCCGGCGCAGTCGTTGAGAAGGGCGCTACGGTGGAAGCAGCCGTCGTTATGGGCGGCACGGTCATCAAGGCCGGTGCGTCCGTCAAGCACTGCATCGTGGCCGAGAACGTCACGATCGAGGAGGGCGCAACCGTCGGCGCTATGCCTGAGGGCGGCCTGAACATTGCCGAGCCCGGCGATGTCGCCACCGTCGGCTCCGGCGTCGTCATCGGCAAAGGCGCAGTGGTTGGCCCCAAGGCAATGGTCTCCAGCGATGTAAAGGATGGTGAGGAACAATGGTAAACAGCAATGTGAATGCTCTCGGCGTCATTTTCGCCAATACGTATGATAACCTCGTTCCCGAACTGGTGGCGGAGCGCTCCATGGCCTCCATCCCGTTCGGCGGACGTTACCGCCTGATCGACTTCACGCTGTCCAGCATGGCCAACGCCGGCATCGACAACGTGTCCGTCATCGTGCGTAAAAACTACCACTCTCTGATGGATCACCTGGGCGCAGGCCGTGAGTGGGACCTGACCCGTAAGCGCGGCGGCCTGAATATCGTCCCGCCCTTTGCCGAGCGCAGCGTCAAGCTGTACTCCGGCCGTGTGGACGCACTGGACAGCATCCTGAACTGGCTCGAGGCGCAGAAGGAGCGCTACGTCATCCTGTCTGACTCCTACATTGCCATGAACTTCGACTTCAATAAGCTGATCGATGCCCATGTCAAGTCCGGCGCTGACGTCACGATGGTTTACAACCGCGCCGCCATCCCCGAGGGTGCCCGCAGTGATAACTACACCATCCGTCTGGATGACAATGACCGCGTTGTTGAGATTCTGTCCAACGACTACCGCATCGGTGAGCAGAACCTCGCCATGAACATCTATGTCATTGAGCGCGAGAGCCTGATCCACCTGATCCACGATGCCTCCGTCCGCGGCCTCGTCTACTTCGAGCGCGACATCCTGGCCCGCAACCTCAAGCTGCTGAACGTCCATGCCTACCAGTTCGACGGCTATGTCGCCCGCGTCTCCGACATGAAGAGCTACTTCGACGAGAATATGCGTCTGCTCCAGGACGGCAGCATGGACGCCCTGTTCGGACCCGCGCCCATCTACACGAAGATTCGTGACGATAACCCGACCCGCTACCTGGAGGGCAGCTCTGTCAAGAACAGCCTGCTGGCTGACGGCTGCGTCATCGAGGGCTCCGTTGAGAACAGCGTGCTGTTCCGCGGCTGCAAGATCAAGAAGGGCGCTGTTGTCAAGAACTGCGTCCTGATGCAGGATACCGTTGTTGAGCCGAACTGCAATGTGGAGTACGTCGTCACCGACAAGAACGTCCACATCACCGAGGACAAGAAGCTGACCGGCACCGACACCTTCCCGGTGTTCGTCGCCAAGGGCCACAGCGTATAAAATACCCCCGCCAGCAAAACGCTGACACAGGGGAGACATAACGCTCATAGAGGTCGAACTCCCTCTCCCCGGAGACGACTTTGATGAGAGGGCGGGAGAGAGCCAGACTTTCCCTCGCCCTCATTTTGTGAAACTCGCACGGAGGTGCTTATGAAAATCCTGTACGCAGCCAGCGAGGCTGCACCCTTTGCCAAGTCCGGCGGCCTGGCCGATGTTGCGGGCGCTCTGCCCAAGGCGCTGGTCCGCGACGGCATCGACGCCCGCGTCGTTATGCCGCTGTACGGCGACCTGAAATTCAAGGATACGCTGACCTATGTCACCAACTTCAGCGTGCCCGTGGGCTGGCGCAGCCAGTACTGCGGCCTGTTCAAGGCCGAGCGCGACGGCGTTGTCTTTTACTTCATCGACAACGAGTATTACTTCAAGCGCAGCGGCCTGTACGGCTTCTATGACGACGGCGAGCGTTTCGCGTTCTTCTCCCGCGCCATTCTGGAGATGCTGTTCTACACCGACTTTGAGCCGGACATCATCAACTGCAATGACTGGCAGACCGCACTGACGCCCGTCTACCTGAATCTGTACTACCGCCATCTGGATAAGTTCAGCCGCATCAAGACGGTGTTCACG
>ERZ834382.2788-NODE-2788-length-11629-cov-3.284171_pt1 | contig 11629 bp, 6 predicted proteins | sample MGYA00519692_ERZ834382 | MGnify/ENA primary metagenome ERZ834382 (study PRJEB31850, sample SAMEA3708751) | human gut metagenome | biome: human gut; feature: human-associated habitat; material: faeces | place: China | collected 2014 ...
CGTTCAGACCGGTCGGTACGTCATCCGGGATGTCGACAGTCGGCTTGCGGCCGCCGCCACCGCCGGAGCTGCCGCCGCCGGAGCGGTAGGACCATACGCCGACGAGCTTGACGTCCTGCCGGAGGTTCTCAAGCGAGGTCACAATATCGCCGGTGCCGTCAATGCGCCAGCCGCTGAAGGTGTAGCGGCTCTGTGAGGTGGTCTGCGCGGGCGCGACCGTGTAGCTGCCGCCCATTTTGACCTTGGCAGAAGCCGGAGCAGCACCTGCGTCGGACGGGATATCGCCCGTTACTTCATAGGTGACATTGCAGAATTTGCCGTGCGCGGCCTTGAGCGCGAGCGCATCGGAAACGGCCTCTTCACCGACCGTATATTCGTCTGCGTAGTAATTTTCGTCCGCAGCGTCACCGTTCCAGCGCTGACGTTCGCCGTCCTGATACCAGCCTACGATTGGATCGTTGCAGTCATCGAGCGTCCAGCCGTCGCCGGTGGGCGCGAGGGTGAGGGAAGGCTCGGTCACTGCGCCGCTGTCTTCGTCCGTGTAGGTGGTATTATAAATATCGTCGCCTGCTGTATCCGCGTGGTTGTTCGCGATTTCTGCCGAACCGCCGATTACGGCCACGCCGCCGCGGTTGTACAGGCCGCCGCCATAAGTAGTGCTGTGGTTCTTCTCAGCCGTGCCGCCCTGCATATTCAGCTTGCCTTCCGGCAGGATTTCAATGCCATTCAGGTTGCCGGTGGACAGGAAATCCGCGCCATCCTCAATCGTGACATCGCCGTGCCAGCGGTTCGAGCCGGTGTAGACACGCAGACCTGCTCTCTTGTTGCCCGAAAGCGTTACCTTTGCGCCCGCAGCAATCGTGCTCTTTGCCGCCAGAACTGCGCCGTGGCTTGCGTTGCGGCTCGCGCTCATAGAAGAAGTAGAGTCAATGGACAGACCATTGGCAAAAATGCCCCAGCTTCTGCCCTCGTTATCGTTTACATTGAGAACAGAATGGTCAGAGATGGTAAAAGTACCATAATAGCAGCCGATGCCGCCCTTGCCGCCGTTTCCGCCACACTCAGAAACATCAATTTCAGAGTAGCCGTCAATCGTGACGTTCATCGGGTTAATCGTAAGGCCGTGCCAGTTGCAGTCGGTAATGACAATAGAGGAGCGGCCAGTAACCTGAATTTCACGGTTCGGCATATCTTTGTAGTCCGAGTCATCCGCAAAAATACCACTTGCACGATTGCCGTTGAAACCGGAAACCTCAACCTTCGAGCCGTTCGTTACATAAAGATTGCTCTTTTTATAGAGGTACATACCGCTGCCGCCTGTATGATTGGCAGGGCCGTTGAGCGTGAGCGAAGCGTTATCAAGGGTGAAATCCGAACCGTTGATAAGATTAGCCGTACTGCCGGTATGCTCAGGAGACGCATTGGTGATTGCGTTTACAACGATTTCAATGTCTTGGAATGTCACATTGGTATTTTCAAGATACATACCAAAATTATTCAGCGTGATAGTCGGATTGACGTTTTCAGCGCCCTTAATCGTCAGCTCGCTAACACCTGCGAAAGCCAAGCCGCTGTCAAGGGTAATATTCTCCCCCACCTCAATCGTGTCGCCGCTCTCAGCTGCTTCTACGGCTTTGCTGAGCGAATCATACTTCACATCGCCGATTTTCGCTGCAAAGGTTTCAGCCGGGGGCGTGACCGGGGCGGACGTTTCGCCGCCGGTGGGGTTGCTTTCGCCTGTGCCGTTTTCGCCGCCGACGGGGTTGCTTTCGTCTGTGCCGTTTTCGCCGCCGGTCGTGTTGTTTTCGCCTGCGCCGTCATTACCGGCGGTTGGGTTTGTGTCGCCCGTGTCGTTAGCGTCTGCATTGGCGCCGGTATCCTGGCTGTCTCCGGTATCATTTACTACATTTTCAATGCCGTTATCCGACGTTCCGGGAACGGGTGCGCCGTCCACCGCCGTCGTGGTTTCGTCTGCTGCGCCATTTTCGGCCGCGAGCGCGGTCACGGGCAGCATGGTGAGCATCATCAGACCGGCGAGAGTGCCGGCGAGGAAACGGTTATTTCTCCTTTTCATGCAAAAACCTCCTCTGCGTGCATACAGACGCAAAGGAGGTGATTTTCTGCTGTTCGGCAACCGGCTGTCGTGCGGAAAAGTCCGTTTAGACCCTGTGGCTTTGCGGCACCGGCTTTCGCCGGCTGTGCCTTTTTCTGTACAGACACGCCCTCGGCGCATGATGCACAGATCAAGTTGTCTGAGCTGAGCGAACCGGTCATTCCGGGCACATGGAAGTTTGTGGGTTCGCCCGCGCAACAGTAAATCCTGCTGCACCCTAATTATACCATAGATGTAAGGAAAAGTTTTATATTATTTTCCTGAGCAATACACAAAATTCACATGAAAATTTTGTATCACATGCACAAAAATATCAAAAAATAACAGAAAAAACCTCCCGGCGCAGGAGAGGGCACGGCAATATTCGCACGCCGCGGCCGTTTTTTGCGTCTGCAAAAAAATGAATTTTCAAGCGCACGGAAAGATGATATAATAAGGAATATAAGCGGCGCGGCGAGGCGCCCGATCACTTGCAAGGAGAGAAAAACATGCCTAAAAAGTTTCTGGAGGCCGGTAAGATCGTCGGCACGCACGGCATTCGCGGCGATTTGAAGGTGCAGAGCTGGTGCGACACGCCGGAGGTTCTGTGCGATTTTGATACACTGTATCTGGACGAAAAGACCCCGGTCGAGGTCAAGAGCGCACAGGTGCACAAAAACGTCGTTCTGATGCACCTCAAGGGCGTTGATACGGTAGAGGCGGCGGAAAAGCTGCGCGGAAAGATCCTGCATCTCGACCGCGATGATGTCGATCTGCCCGAGGACCTCGTGTTTATTCAGGATATTCTCACGTTCAAGGTATACGATCTGCGCGTTGACCGCGTGATCGGCCATATCCGCGACGTTCTGACCTCCAATCCGGCGCACGATATGTACGAGATCGCCGGCGAGGACGGCCGCCTCATCTATATCCCGGCCATCAAGCCCTTCCTCAAGGAGATCGACATGGACGCCGGCATCGTCTATGTGGAAAGCATCGAGGGCCTGATCGAATGAAAATCGACATTATGACGCTGTTTCCCGAGATGATCAACGCGGTCATGCGCGAAAGCATCATCGGGCGCGCACAGGACAAGGGCCTTGTCGAGGTCAAGGCGACGAATATCCGCGATTATGCGCTCGACAAGCACCATAAGGCGGACGATGCGCCCTACGGCGGCGGCCGCGGTCAGGTCATGCTCGCGGAGCCGCTTTACCTGTGCCATGAGGCGCTGAGCGGCGGCGAACATGTTCATACGGTGTTTCTCTCCGCACAGGGTGCGCCGTTCAATCAGGAAAAGGCGCGTGAGCTGCTCGCGAAGGAGCAGTTTATTCTGGTCTGCGGTCATTATGAGGGAATCGACCAGCGGTTTATCGACGAGTGCGTGGATGAGGAGATCTCCATCGGTGATTTCGTGCTGACCGGCGGCGAGATCCCGGCCATGGCGGTCGCGGATGCGGTCTGCCGCATGGTGCCGGGCGTGCTGCCCGACGAGGAGGCTTTCACGGCGGAAAGCCACTGGGACGGCCTGCTGGAGCACCCGCAGTACACCCGCCCGGAAAACTGGCGCGGCCGCGAGGTTCCTGAGGTGCTGCTCTCCGGCCATCATGCCAATATCGAGGCATGGCGGCGCGAAATGAGCCTGCGCCGCACGAAAAAGGACCGCCCCGACCTGTTCGCGAAATTCGAGCCGCAGGACAAGCGCGACCGGAAGATCCTCGAAAAGATCCGTCAGGACGGCTGAAAACTGCATCAGAGCACAGAAAACCCCCGCGCCATCGGCGCGGGGGTTAATTTTTCGATAAAATCCGGTTTTACGACAAACAGCACTCGCGCGGCAGCGCGCATTCAAAAGCGTTTGCTTTGCAAACGCAAAAAAACCGAGGACATGCGCCTCGGTTTTTTTACTCTTAGAGGGAGAAAGTTTCCGAATGGGAACTTTCGGACGACTCGTGTTCTGCGAAGTCAGAACACAGATTGTCGGCGAAACGAAGTTTCGCGACAGCTCTTTTACGGCTCCAGACGGTTCATATCGCGCGGGAACATGGATGCCTCGCGGATGTTGTTCAGGCCGAGCAGCTGCATGGTCAGACGCTCGAGGCCGATGCCCAGACCGCCGTGCGGCGGCATGCCGTACTTGTGCAGCATGGTGAAGGACTCGAACAGCTCGGCGTTCATCTTGCGTGCTGCGAGCTTGTCCATCTGCTCCTGATAATCGTGGATACGCTGGCCGCCGGTGGTGATCTCCAGACCGCGGAACAGCAGGTCGAAGGACAGCGCGAGCTTCGGGTCGTCCTTGTCGTCCATCGCGTAGAACGGACGCTTTGCGGACGGGAAGTGGGTTACGAATACGAATTCAGAGCCGTACTCCTCCTTCGCCCACTGGCACAGCAGAACCTCCTCGTCCGGGTTGAGGTCGTAACGATTCTTGGACTTGTGGCCGTACTTCTCCTCCATGATCTTCTTCGCCTCGTGGAAGCGGATGGTCGGGATCTCCTTGATCTCCGGGATGTCAGCCTTGAGCAGGGCGAGCTCCTCGGGGCAGTGCTCCTTGACGTAGTTCATGACGCTCTTGAGCATGCCGGTTTCCATAGCCATGACGTCGTACATCGAGTCGATGTAGGCCATCTCGAAGTCCAGACCCATGTACTCGTTCAGGTGGCGGGAGGTATTGTGACGCTCGGCGCGGTAGACCGAGCCGATCTCGTATACGCGGCCGAATGCGCCGGCGAGGTACTGCTTGTGGAACTGCGGAGACTGTGCAAGGTAGGCCGGATGACCGAAGTAGTCCAGCTTGAACAGGTTCGCGCCGCCCTCAGCGCCTGCAACGACGATCTTCGGGGTGTGGATGTGGGTAAAGCCCTGGCTCTGCATATACTGTGCGAAGCCGTCAGCGATCGCGCCCTGTACGCGGAAGATCGCCTGCTTGCGCGGATGACGCAGCGTGATCGGGCGGAGCGGGAGGTCGACGTCGAGCGACAGACCCATATACTTCTTGCCGATCGGCACCGGCAGCTGGTCATACGGCTTGCCGAGGACCTTGACTGCGCTCAGGACGACCTCTACGCCGTGCTCAGCGCGCGGCTCCTCGCGGACTGCGCCGGTCACCTCGAGGACCATGGCATCGCGCACGTCGGAGCGCTTGATGTCGCCGATCGCGTCACCCTGGAAGGTGCACTGGATCAGGCCGCGCTCTACGCGCATGACAACGAAGGAGAAGTCCGACATGTCGCGGACACGGTGTACCGTGCCGCGGAAGGTGACCTCGCCGCCGACTGCGTCGCAGACGCGCTTTACGGTGTCAACATACTGACCCGCTTCATGTATCATTTCCATATTTTCAACGCCTCTCTAATTGAGCATTCTCAGATGTGTTATATTGTAGCATGTTTTTGACGTTATGGCAAGGTTTTTGCACCCGAGACAGCGGAAAAACCGATTTTTTTCGCAGCGCGGCGGCGAAGTGAATGATTATGCGCGTTTCTCGATAAATATCCATGAAAATAGTTCTATGCAGGGCGGCTTTTCTTTGCTATAATAGTATAAAGTGCTTTTACGCTTTATCAGATACAAGAGTAAAAGGACGGTAAAAATTTAATTTTGGGGGAATTAAAGTGGAATTCTTCTCTAACCTGCTCGCCTCGCTTCCGGGCGCGGTGGCACAGGGTCTCATCTGGGGCCTCATGGCGATCGGCGTGTACATCACCTTCAAGGTGCTCGATCTTGCCGATCTGACCGTTGACGGCACCATGGCAACGGGCGGCGCAGTCTGCCTCGTGCTGATGACGCACGGCGTCAATCTCTGGGTCGCGCTGCTGTGCGCGTTCCTCGCCGGTATGCTCGCGGGTCTCGTCACCGGCATCCTGCATACCTTTATGGGTATTCCGGCCATTCTCGCCGGTATCCTGACGCAGCTCGCGCTGTTCTCCGTCAACCTGCGCATCATGGGCAGCAAGGCGAACGTCGCGATCAATCCGGATAACTACATGCTGCTCGTTTCGCTGCGAAATGTCAAGAAAATCATTCCGCAGAACCCGATCCTTGTCGTTGCGGTGTTTACCGTGGTGGTTATCGCGCTGCTGTACTGGTTCTTCGGCACTGAGCTCGGCAGCTCCATCCGCGCGACCGGCGCGAACGCCAACATGAGCCGCGCACAGGGCATCAACGTCGATTTCAACAAGGTGCTCGGTCTGATGATCTCGAACGGTCTGGTCGCGCTCGCGAGCGCGCTGTACTGCCAGTATCAGGGCTTCGCAGACGTCAACGCCGGCCGCGGCGCGATCGTTATCGGCCTGGCGGCGGTCATCATCGGCGAGGTCGTGTTCAGCCGCATTTTCCGCAATTTCGCGCTCAAGCTGCTGAGCGTTGCGCTCGGCGCGGTCATCTACTACATCGTTATTCAGTTTGTCCTCACCGCAGGTCTTAATACCAACGATCTCAAACTGATCACCGCACTTGTCGTTGCGATCTTCCTTGCTATCCCGTACTGGAAGGGCAAGTATTTCCACGCGACAGTCAAGACCAAGAAGGAGGGCCGCTGATATGCTCGAACTCAAGGGTATTTACAAGACGTTCAACGCCGGAACGGTCAATGAGAAGCGTGCGATTGACAACCTCAATCTGACGCTGGAAAACGGCGATTTTGTCACGATCATCGGCGGCAACGGCGCCGGCAAGTCCACCACGCTCAACCTGATCGCGGGCGTTTTCCCGGTGGATGCCGGCACGATCAACCTCAACGGCTTCAACCTGACGCATCTGCCCGAGCACAAGCGCGCGAAATATCTCGGCCGTGTGTTCCAGGACCCGATGATGGGTACGGCCGCGACCATGGGCATCGAGGAGAACCTCGCGCTCGCGTACCGCCGCGGTCAGCGGCGCGGTCTGCATGCCGGGATCACGAACGAGGAGCGCAAGCTCTACCGTGAGAAGCTCGCGACGCTCGGTCTGGGTCTGGAGGACCGCATGACGAGCAAGGTCGGCCTGCTCTCCGGCGGTCAGCGCCAGGCGCTGACGCTGCTGATGGCCACCCTGCGCAAGCCGGATCTGCTGCTGCTCGACGAGCACACTGCGGCGCTCGACCCGAAGACCGCAGACAAGGTGCTTCAGATCACCGAGGAGATCGTTGCGCGCGACAACCTCACCACCATGATGGTCACGCACAACATGAAGCACGCCATCCAGTACGGCAACCGTCTGATCATGATGGATTCGGGCCGCGTCGTCGTCGACATCAGGGGCGAGGAGAAAAAGCACCTCACCGTGCGCGATCTGCTCGAGAAGTTCAATATTGAGAACGACAGGATGCTGCTAAGCGAGTAAAACTTCCAGGGGGGACGCTGTCCCCCCTGGATACGTTTCCGGTTCCGGAGAAACCGGAAACGATACCCCCCTCTCGTCCGCACAGCGGACGAGGCCGCGCCGCCGCGGCGCGGGCAGTGGAGTAAAAGTCCGGCGGAGCTGGACTTTTACGGGGAATTTTATGCGGCGCTCTGCGGAGCGCCTGTCCTGCCTGTTTTGCCGAAGGCAAAATGCGGCAGGAAATAGCGCCCTTTGGGCGCGAAAAGGCACGCCGATGGCGTGCCTTTTCTGTTTTGTTGCCTTACAACACCTGCGACATGAGGATGGCGCAGAGCATGATGGGGATATTAAACGCGATGAAGGTCGGAATGCAGGTATCGCGGATATGATCGTGCTGGCCGTCGGCGTTCAGGCCGGAGGTCGGGCCGAGCGTGGTATCCGAAGCCGGAGAGCCTGCATCACCGAGCGCGGCGGCCGCCGAGATGAGCAGAATGGTCGCCGGGGTGGAAAAGCCGAGCGAGGCGCACATGGGCACGAACAGCACCGCAAGCACGGGAACCGTGCCGAACGAGGTGCCGATGCCCATTGTGACGAGCAGACCGATGAGCGTGATGACGACGGCTGCGACCGGCCTGCTGCCGCCGATGGCGGAAATGCCGGCGTTCACGAGGGCGTCAATGCCGCCGGTCGCCTTGATGACCGAAGCGTAGCCGCCCGCGACGAGCATGATGATGGCGATCTGACCCATCAGACGGATGCCGCCCTCGACCTGCGCGTCGATTTCATTCCATTTGATCGCGCGGAACACGACGATCACGACCAGACCGCACAGCGCGGACAGTGCGAGATCCTGACTGATGACCTGCACGACCGCGACGACGATGGCCGCGCCGAGCATGACATAGTGGCGGTATTCGAGCTTTTCCGAGATTTCCTCAGAGGCCGAGGTGTCGGCTTCCAGATCACAATATTCGCGCGGCCTGCGGTAGAGTACGAACACTGCGATGAGCAGACCGAGCAGCATGGCGACGCCGATGCTCCAGTTCGCGGCGGTAACGTCGCGAACCGTGACCGAAAGGCCGTTTTCCGTGAGGTTATCCGCGATCACGCGCTGAAAGATCAGGCCGAAACCGAACGGAATCGTGATATAGGGTACCTTGTGGCCGAAGGCGAGTGCGCACGCGACCGCGCGTCGGTCGAGCCTCATGCGGTTCATCATGCCGAGCAGCGGCGGCACGAGAATGGGAATGTAGGCGATGTGCACGGGGATGAGGTTCTGCGACAGGCAGGCGACGAGCGTCAGCACGCCGATGAGTGCGAGCCTGTGGCCGCCGAGCAGGCGCGAGAGCTTTTTCGACAGGATTTCGGCAAGGCCAGTCGTGGAGATGCAGGTCGCGAACGTGCCGAGCAGGATGTAGGCGAGCGCGGTCGTAGCATTGCTTGCGAAGCCGCTCGTCAGCAGCTGCATAACGGTCTGCGTGCCCTCCGGCGCGGAGAGCAGGGGAATGCCGCCCGCGACGCCGCCGATGATGCAGGCGATGAGCATGGAGAGCAGTACGTTGAGACCGGTGAGGCACAGCGCGCACAGAACGAGCACGGAAACCGTGACCGGATTGATGAGTATACTGAAAATCGTGGTCATATCTTGTGGAAATTCCTCCTTCAGACAGAAAACTGGAAATAAAAACCGTATGCAAGGCGCGCTTGAATACGGTAAAGTGCTGAAATCTTTCCTATTTTATCAGAAAAACGCGGACAGGTCAAGACGATGACCCGAAAAACAGCAAAAAAGAGCGAACCATAATGGTTCGCTCTCAGTCTGTCGATATAGTTCAGCTGCCCGCGCAAAACAGCAGTCGCGCGTCAGCGCGCATGAAATAGAAATCGCGTGGCGATTTCATGAAAACCGGGGGCGTGTACCTCGGTTTTCATACTTCTGGAGGGAGAAAGTTTCCGCATGGGAACTTTCGGACGACTCGTGTTCTGCGAAGTCAGAACACAGATTGTCGGAAAAACGAAGTTTTTCGACAGTCTCACACAGCTTGTCGGCGAAACGCCAGTTTCGCGACAGCTTTTTTTTACTGCTCGCGGAAGATGACCTCGCCGGTCTCCGGGTCCATACCGTCCACGATGGCGAGAGACTCGAGATGGTAGCCGAGGTTGCGGATGGTGCGGCCGCCGTACTGGAAGCCCTTCTCGATGGCGATGCCGATGCCCTCGACCGTGCCGCCGGCCTGCTGAACGATGGAGATCAGACCCTGAAGCGCGTAGCCGTTGGCCAGAAAATCGTCGATGAGCAGCACATGATCGTCTGCGCTCAGGAATTTCTTGGAGACGATGACCTGATTCTTGCACTTGTGCGTAAAGGACTCGACCTCTGCGATGTAAACGTCGCCATCGATGTTGATGCTCTGCGATTTCTTTGCAAAAACGACCGGTACGCCGAAATGACGTGCGACGATGCAGGCAATGCCGATGCCGGAGGCCTCGATCGTCACGATCTTGTTGATGTTTTCATTCGCAAAGCGGCGCTTGAACTCCTCGCCCATTCTGTCGAACAGCTCGATATCCATCTGATGGTTGAGAAAGCTGTCAACCTTGAGCACGTTGCCCTTCTTGACCACGCCGTCTTTTACGATGCGTTCCTCTAAAAAATTCATGGCGAACCCTTCCTTTTGTGTCCTGTGTTGTTAACAACAGTATAACAAAAATTTCGAAAAAATCCTACATTTTTCGCAAAGAATTTTCCGGCGGCGGAAAGCGGGCCTGCGGATTGCACGGAGCGGTCAGACCGTGGTATAATGAAAGTATCTATCGAGAAGGGAACAGGGAGCGGCGGGAACGCATCTCTGATGAGGATTTCTGTTATGGAACTGGTGAAAAACAAGGTATACCGCTGCCGGATCAGCGATTATACAGCGGACGGCACGGGATTTGCAAAGATTGAGGGACGGGCGGTGTTCGTGCCGCGCACGGCGGTCGGGGACTGCTGCGATGTGCGTATCGTTAAGGTCACGAAAAACGTGGCGTTCGGCCGCGTGGAGAAGCTCGTGACGCCCTCGCGCGCGCGCATCACGCCTGCCTGCCCGGTCTCGGACAAGTGCGGCGGCTGCTGCTATCAGCACATCACCTACGAGGAGGAGCTGCGCGCCAAGGAGAAGAAGGTGCGCGACGCGCTGACCCGTATCGGAAAGCAGGACGGAGACAGGCTGCTCGGCATCACGGGCGCGGAAACGACCGAGCACTATCGAAACAAGGCGCAGTATCCGGTGGGCCTCGACAGAGAGGGCAATATCGTGACAGGCTTTTACCGCCCGCGCAGCCATGACATCGTGCCGGTCGAGCGCTGTCTGATCCAGTCGGAGAAGGCCGACCATCTTGCGGGCATCGTGCGCGAATGGATGACCGAATTCGCGGTCCCGCCCTATGATTACGAGACAAAACGCGGCACGATCCGCCATATTTACGTCCGCACAGGCGAAAAAAGCGGCGAATGCCAGCTGACGCTGATCTCCGCGACGCGCAAGCTGCCCGAACTGGCTACGCTCATCGAGCGCCTGCGTGCAGCGGAGCCGTCGCTGACGGGCATCCTGATCAACCACAACCAGCGCGGCGATAACGTCATTCTGGGCGACCGCACGGATGTGCTGTGGGGCGAGCCGATGCTGGAGGACAGGCTGTGCGGCAACACGTTCCTGCTCTCGCCCCATGCGTTCTATCAGGTCAATCACGCGCAGGCTGAGCGCCTGTATGCGTGTGCGGTGGACTATGCCGGATTGACCGGCGAGGAGACCGTGCTCGACCTGTACTGCGGCGCAGGCACCATCACGCTCGCGCTTGCGGCGCACGCAAAGCATGCGGTCGGCGTAGAGATCGTGCCCGAGGCCATCGAGAACGCGAAGAACAATGCCCGACGCAACGGGGCGGAGAACGTGGAATTTTACTGCGCGGATGCCGGACAGGCGGCCGGACGGTTCAGCGGCATTGATGTGCTCGTGGTGGACCCGCCGCGCAAGGGTCTGGACGAGACCGCCCGCGACGCGATCCTGAAGATGCAGCCGCCGCGCGTGGTCTATGTTTCCTGCGACCCGGCAACGCTCGCGCGCGATGTCGCCGAGCTGTGCGGCGCAGGCTATACCCTCGAAAAGGCGCAGGCCTATGACCTCTTCCCGAGAACGTTTCATGTTGAGACGGTTGTCTTGCTTTCCAAGGGTGAGGTCGACTCGAAAAAGATTC
>ERZ834382.2791-NODE-2791-length-11621-cov-3.491959_pt1 | contig 11621 bp, 10 predicted proteins | sample MGYA00519692_ERZ834382 | MGnify/ENA primary metagenome ERZ834382 (study PRJEB31850, sample SAMEA3708751) | human gut metagenome | biome: human gut; feature: human-associated habitat; material: faeces | place: China | collected 2014 ...
GCGATTTAAAATGGCGAGATGCGTTGCTGGTCGCACATCGTGTGAACAGTAACGAGTATTAGTCGAGACGAGAAGCACCGTCTCCGATATCTACTGTGTAGAACTCGGCTTCGTGTCCTACTTTTTCAAGATATGTTTTTCCGATGGTTTCGATAAATGTATCTATGGATTCATCTTTTACGATGCTGACTGTGCAACCGCCAAATCCGCCGCCTGTGATACGGGAACCAAGAACACCAGGAATCTTCCATGCAAGGTCTACAAGGATATCAATCTCTTCACAGGATACACCATAATCATCACGCAGTGAAATGTGAGACTGATTCATTAATTTTCCGAATCTTTCAATGTCTCCAGCTTTCAGCGCTGTAACAGCATCGATTGTACGCTGGTTTTCGTATACAGCATGTTTTGCACGCTGTAACTGGATCTCATCTTTGATCAAGGATTTGTGTGCCTCGAATTCTTCAGGAGTAAGATCGCCAAGTGCCTGAATGTCAAGTTCGCTCTGAAGTGCTTTCAGTGCAGCAGCACATTCGTTTCTTCTGTCGTTATAAGCAGAATCAACAAGACTATGCTTTACTTTACTGTTTGTGATCACAATCTTGGCACCATCAAGAACGCAAGGTGCATATTCGTAGCTTAAATCACTTGTGTCAAGGAAAATTGCGTGGTCTTTTTTACCCATGGCAACAGCAAACTGATCCATGATACCACAGTTGCATCCGTTGAAGTTATTCTCAGAATACTGGCCGATCAGTGCAAGATCTGTCATGGAAAGATCTTTGATCTCGAACAGGTCTGTCAGGATCACACCAGTGAGAACTTCTAGGGAAGCAGAAGAGGAAAGTCCGGAACCGTTCGGGATATTCCCCCAGATTACCATATCAAAACCACTTGTGATTGTATGTCCTTTTTCTTTGAACGCCCAGACTACACCAAGCGGATAGTTTGCCCAGTTGTATTCTTTTTTATTTGTCAGATCATCAAGAGATGCTTCTACAACACCAAAGGAGTCCAGATTCATGGAATAAAAATGGATCTTGTTATCCTCTCTTTTGCGTGCGGCACCGTAAGTACCAAGTGTCAGTGCACATGGAAATACATGTCCACCATTATAATCTGTGTGTTCACCAATCAGATTCACGCGTCCAGGAGAAAAGTAAAAACGAGCTCCTTCGGAATCACCAAAAAGTTCTGCAAACATATCAAACAATTTTTTCTTCATCATTATTTACCTCCATTTAAAGTAATCGTATCGATCTGATTTATTTATATTTATTATAACGTTAATGAGTGGAAACGTCTATAAAAAATACGTGCTGTGGTATGTAATAATGTTGCATTAAAAAGACGAGGTGTTATAATAATATGATACAAGGGTCAAAAGGTCATGCGTTTCATGCTTGCATGAAAAAGCATGACTTATTGACCCGCAAAACACCGAAAAGTAGCCATTTTTCGTAGAAAAATGAGCGGATTTGAGGTGTTTTAGGATTGCGAGAGCATGAAATGCGAAGCAATCCGTGTATCATAGGGGGCAAAATTTTCTTTTGGCACTCACATCATAGATCACAGGATACGGGAAAGGAGCCGGAAGATGGCAGAGACTTACAAACATTCGTATAAGTCAGGAGAAATTCTGATGACTTCGCTGTCTGTATATAACACGGGATATCAAAGGTGTGAAGCAGGATATCAGTGGGGACCCGGAGTCAGGGATCATTATTGTATCCATCATATTTTGTCAGGAACAGGATACTATACAGTTGGAGAAAAGACATGGAAATTAGAAGCCGGAGATACTTTTATCTTATATCCGGGCGTGGAAGTAAAGTATTATGCCGATCAGCAGGAGCCATGGGAATATGCCTGGGCAGGATTCATGGGGACGGATGCGGCATCGATCATTCGAAATACAGGTTTTTTGAAAGAACGTCCTTTTTTAAAAAGAGGAAATGTGCCGGATGACCAGATTCGGAATGGATTGGAACAGATTTATAATGCAAAGGGCAATGGGTATGAAGAAGCGGTTGCCATGACAGGAGCACTTTACAGTCTTCTGTCAGTCTTTATGCACTATCATGAAGGGGAAGATCAGGAAAGAGATGCAAAGCTTTTGTATGTAGAAAAGGCAGAAAACTATATAGAAACCAATTATTCTTATCCCGTGACGGTGGAAGATATTGCAGACTATGTAGGAATCAGCAGAAGTCATCTGTTCCGCTCTTTTCAGACCTATATGAATTGTTCGCCAAAAGAATATCTGACAGAATACAGAATCCAGCAGGCTTGCCGTCTGTTAAAAGAGACGGGGCTGTCGGTTTCGGCGATTGCATATTCTGTTGGTTTTGAGAATAATCTTTATTTTTCGAAGGCATTCCGGAAAGTGAAGAAGACAAGTCCGACGGAATACAGAGAAAAGCATAGAAAAAAGAAGGAATGATGCCGAGGTGCAGGACATAAGAATAGAGTAAGAATGTCAAAGGCGGGAAGCTGTCATGATGTCTGGAAAAAGATGGGGTTATGTAGTACAGTTTTTCTGTCTTCTGGTGTTTTTGGGTATGTCCCCATTTCTGATAAAGATGGATGGGAGAAAAACAATGAGTGTTTCATCTGATTCAGTGCGAAGTCAGAATGTATCAGATGAGGTAAAACCGGTTGTTGCGCTTACATTTGATGACGGGCCAAATGTATCCTCGACCCCGATTCTACTGGATGGCTTGAAGGAACGTAAAGTGCGGGCAACCTTTTTCCTGATCGGCGAAAATGTAGAAAAAGACGAGAATGAAAAAATTGTGAAAAGAATGTATGAAGAAGGTCATTTGATCGGAAATCATACTTATACGCATTGCAACCTGTCAAAGTTGGAAACGGGAGAAGCAAAGAAAGAACTGGAACAGACAGATACAGTGATTGAAAAGATAACGGGAAAACAACCGGTGTTCGTAAGAGCGCCTTACGGGGAACTCCCGGTGGACAGCGAACAAGATCTGAACAGAATATATATCGGATGGACGGTGGATCCGCTGGACTGGATGACCGAAGATACAGGGGCGGTTGTAAAAACAGTTGTGGAAGAGATAAATCCGGGAGATGTTATTTTATTACATGATTGTTATCCTTCTTCTGTGCAGGCAGCTATACGGATTGTAGATCTGCTGCAGGGAAAAGGCTATGAGTTTGTGACAGTGGATCATCTGATTATGGATTGAAGATGTGAATATAAGATTGAAAACAGGAGAGAAACATGGATTTATTTGATTATATGAGAGAGACAAATAAAGAGAAGGAATCCCCGCTTGCATCCAGGATGCGTCCGGTGACACTGGATGAAGTAGTGGGACAGAAGCATATCATAGGAAAAGATAAATTGCTTTACCGGGCAATTAAGGCAGATAAGCTGAGTTCTTTGATTTTTTACGGACCTCCGGGAACAGGAAAGACAACATTGGCAAAGGTGATCGCACATACAACCAGCGCAGAGTTCAAACAGATCAATGCGACAGTTGCCGGAAAGAAAGATATGGAAGAAGTAGTGAAAGAAGCAAAAGATCTGCAGGGAATGTATGGAAAAAAGACGATTCTTTTTATTGATGAGATTCATCGCTTTAATAAAGGGCAGCAGGATTATCTGCTTCCATTTGTGGAAGATGGAACGTTGATCCTGATTGGCGCAACAACGGAGAATCCTTATTTTGAGGTAAATGGAGCTTTGATTTCGAGATCAAGTATTTTTGAATTGCGTCCATTGGAGAAGACAGATATTAAGGAACTGCTTCTCCGTGCAGTGAATGATACTGAGAAAGGTCTTGGGAGCTTTCATGCAGTGATAGAAGATGATGCACTTGAATTTTTGGCAGATGTGTCAGGTGGAGATGCAAGAAACGCACTGAATGCGATTGAACTGGGTGTACTGACAACGGACAGAAGCGAAGATGGACAAATTCATATTACTCTGGATGTTGCGTCAGAATGCATCCAGAAACGAGTGGTGAATTATGACAAAAAAGGAGATAACCATTACGATATTATCTCTGCATTTATTAAGAGCATGCGCGGCTCAGATCCGGATGCAGCGGTCTTTTATCTTGCAAAGATGTTGTATGCAGGAGAAGATGTGAAGTTTATAGCGAGAAGAATTATGATCTGTGCATCTGAAGATGTTGGAAATGCGGATCCGATGGCACTTACTGTTGCGGTTGCGGCTGCACAGGCAGTTGAGCGGATCGGAATGCCGGAATCTCAGATCATTCTTTCGCAGGCGGTGACTTATGTGGCATCTGCGCCAAAGAGTAATTCTGCCGTTAATGCAATATTTGCAGCGAATGATGCAGTACGGAACAATAAAACAACCGTTCCGACACACCTTCAGGATGCACATTATAAAGGCGCACAGAAATTAGGACACGGAATAGGATATAAGTACGCACATGATTATCCAAATCATTATGTGGATCAGCAGTATCTTCCGGATGAAATAAAAGGCGCCAGGTTCTATAAACCCGGCGACCTTGGTTATGAGAAACAGATCAAGGAGCGTTTACAGAAGCTGCGAGAGCAGTAAAGCGTAAATCTCCTGATTCTTTCGATTCCAGTTATTTACAATGGCTTCTGCCTCAGTCTGAGTTGGCACAGTGAGTGTCATATCAATGAGGTGGGAGCCATTTTCTAAAATCTGGCATTTTACTTCATATTCATGGTTTGTATTCAGATAGTAATCTGATTTAACAGAAACCTCTTCTTTCAGATCATATTTTTTCTCATTGATAAAATTATCAATTTCCTGACGAATCTCAGGAGAAATTTTATTTCTGAAATAGTTGATCGTAGCAGCCCCTTCTTCTGTGAGATTATAAAGCGTACGATTATGTGTCAGCTCAATTTTCAGAAGCCCGGAATCCGTTAATTCTGCAAGTGCAGACTGAAGACGAAAATAAGTTGTATACCCTTTATCCAGAATGAATTCTGATATCTGGGAAGTTGTAAGCGGAAAATCGACTCTATCCAACATGTACAACACGATCAGTTTATATAATGTAAATGTTTCAGCCATAATACTCCTTTCCCTGGTACAAGTCATGATCTTTCATATATTTGTGAATCTGATTTAAAACAGTTCGTTTTGCGCCTGTCCACAGAGGTGCGATCAAGAGATCCTTCGGTCCGTCACCGGTCAGTCGGTGAATGACAATTCCCGGACGCAAATGCTGGATACATTCAGTGAGCAGACGGATGTATTCGTCCGCATCCGGGATATGGAAAGCAGGACCGGTATAAGCTGGATCTGAAAGAAATTTCTGATATTCAACTGCAAGATCAGTTCCTTTCAAAATGTGGAGAAGCTGTAACTTGATTCCGTCAATATTTGAATGATTTAAATATTCGATTGTCTCAAGCATCATTTCGTGAGTCTCTCCGGGCAGAAATAAAATGACATGTACGATAACAGTCAGATTCCGGCGTTTCAGTTCATGCACAGCAGTATCAAATACCTCTAAAGGATAGCCTCTGCGAATGTATCTGGCGGATTCTGGGTGAATGGTTTGAAGACCAAGTTCAACCCAGACAGGCTTAATCTGATTCAATTCATCTAAAAGTTTCAGAACATCAGAATCTAAACAGTCAGGGCGGGTTGCGATTGCAAGTACTTTCACATCGGGGTCCTCAATTGCTTCTGTAAAAACTTTCCGCAAATATTCTATGGGGGCATAGGTACTCGTAAAGGCCTGGAAATATGCGATATAAGCATGCACCGGACGCTTTCTGGCAAGAATGGCTTTCCCTTCTGCAAGCTGTTCTGTAATTGTTTTGCAGGCAGAACCGGCAAAATCTCCAGAACCCATACCACTGCAGAAAATACAGCCACCATATCCGATCTTACCATCACGGTTCGGACAAGTCATACCACCGTTCAATGCAATGCGATATACTTTCTCTCCAAACTGGGATTTCAATGCATAGTCAAGAGAGTGGTAGCGCTTCTCTCCCCACATATTAGATTAAATCCTTAATTGCTTTGCTTACTGTGTCTGCTACACGAGGATCAAAGGCTTCCGGAAGAATGTTGTTTTCATTCAATTCTTCTTCCGGAACAAGACCTGCGATTGCATTGGCAGCAGCAAGTTTCATTTCTTCTGTAATCTGTGTAGCACGTCCTTCTAATGCACCTTTGAAAATACCAGGGAATGCAACAACATTGTTTACCTGGTTCGGGAAGTCAGAACGTCCTGTTCCGACAACTTTGGCACCTGCTTCTTTTGCAAGGTCAGGCATGATCTCCGGTACAGGGTTTGCCATGGCGAACAGAATCGCATCCTTATTCATGGAAGCAACCATCTCTTTAGAAACAATATTCGGAGCAGAAACACCAACAAAGATATCAGCACCTTTTAATGCATCGGCAAGTGTTCCTGTGCGTTCTTCCAGATTTGTAACTTCAGTCATCTGCTGCTGCATCCAGTTCAGGTTCGGTGAGTTCTTGGAAATGATTCCGTTGATGTCACACATTGTAATATGAGGGAAACCATAAGTGAGAAGCAGCTTTGTGATAGCAACTCCGGCAGATCCGGCTCCATTCACTACAACACGGCAATCTTCCTTTTTCTTTCCAGTTACTTTCAGGGCATTGATGATTCCGGCGAGGACAACGATAGCTGTTCCGTGCTGGTCATCATGGAAAACCGGAATGTTCAGAAGTTCTTTCAGGCGTGTTTCGATTTCGAAACAGCGTGGAGCTGAAATATCTTCCAGGTTGATTCCACCGAAAGCCGGTGCGATGTTGACTACAGATTTAATGATCTCTTCTGTGTCCTGTGTATCCAGACAGATCGGAACTGCATTGACACCACCGAATTCCTTGAACAGGACCGCTTTTCCCTCCATAACCGGCATAGCAGCAAGTGCACCGATGTTTCCAAGACCAAGAACAGCGCTTCCGTCAGATACAACAGCAACGGTATTGGCTTTCATAGTGTATTTATATGCGGCTTCAGGATCCTGTGCGATCACCTTACAAGGTTCAGCAACACCCGGAGTATAAGCGATGGCAAGATCTTCTCTTGAGTTGACATGCGCCTTTGCGGTTGTCTCTATCTTACCATTCCATTCTTCATGCATTTTTAAAGCTTTTTCATTGTTTGTCATGATTTTATACCTCTCTGATTTGATTGAATTAATGATACCACTGAAAAAGGAAACACGCAAGTACAGGAAAACAGAGAAAAGTTCAAAAAGTTCTTTCTTTTTAGAAAAATATACTGTATAATAACACCATATTTAAAGCAAATTTCCATTAAAGTCGAATCAGACTTGTATTCCCGAAGTATGAATGAATAATCCAGTATGTGAAAAGGGCACATGTGAAGTGGATTGACAGAACAAATTTACCTGAAAAGAAAGGAAAAGAATATGACACGAGAAAAATATGAATCATTGCCGCTGGCAACATTGAAAGAACTTGCAAAAGCAAGAAAGATGAGAGGTGTTTCTACATTAAAGAAAGGCGATCTGATCGATGCAATGCTTGAGCTGGATGAGCAGGAAGAGCAGAAAGAAGCAGCAGAAGAAGCGAGAGAAGAAGTAAAAGAAGAGAAAAAAGAAGAGACAGATATTGAACAGCTGGACAGTGGTTTTACAGCAAACGGAATCCTTGAGGTACTTCAGGATGGATATGGATTCATTCGTTCTGACAATTATCTTCCGGGAGATGGAGATGTCTATGTTGCGCCTTCCCAGATTCGCAGATTCGGACTTAAAACAGGCGATATCCTGACAGGAAATACAAGAGTTAAGACGCAGGGAGAAAAGTTCAGTGCACTTCTTTATGTGTCTACGATCAATGGACTGCGCCCGGCAGAGGCAATGAAGAGAAAGAACTTTGAAGACCTGACTCCGATTTTCCCGAATCACAGAATCCGTCTGGAGAATCCGGGCTGTACAACAGCAATGCGTATTGTTGATCTTGTTTCCCCTATTGGAAAGGGACAAAGAGGTATGATTGTATCTCCACCGAAAGCAGGAAAAACTACATTATTAAAGGAAGTTGCATTATCTGTACAGAAGACAGAACCGAATATGCATCTTCTGATTCTGTTGATCGATGAACGTCCGGAAGAGGTAACTGATATTCGTGAGGCAATTGAAGGTCCGAATGTAGAGGTGATTCATTCGACATTTGATGAACTTCCGGAGCATCATAAACGAGTATCAGAAATGGTTATCTCAAGAGCAAAACGTCTGGTAGAGCATGGAAAAGACGTTATGATTCTTCTTGACAGCATCACAAGACTTTCAAGAGCATATAACCTGATTGTTCCACCATCAGGAAGAACACTTTCCGGTGGTCTTGATCCGGCAGCACTTTACAGCCCAAAGCGTTTCTTCGGAGCAGCAAGAAATATGAGAGAAGGTGGAAGCCTTACGATTCTTGCAACAGCACTGGTTGATACAGGAAGCAAGATGGATGATGTTGTTTATGAAGAATTTAAGGGGACAGGTAACATGGAACTGATGCTTGACAGAAAGCTTCAGGAGAAAAGAGTGTTCCCGGCAATTGATATTCCAAAATCAGGAACAAGAAGAGAAGATCTCCTTCTTACAAAGGAAGAACAGGATGCAGTTTATATTATGAGAAAAGCAATGAACGGCATGAAATCAGAAGAGGCAGTGGACAATCTTTTGAATATGTTTTCCCGTACAAAAACAAACGAAGAGCTTGTTCAGCAGATCATCCGTCAGAAATTTATCTAAAAAGGTGTTGCATTATTAAAAAATGTGTGATACAATTAGAAAGCTGTTTAGAGAAAATAATAAGTAATTTAAAAATAGAGAGGTGAAAATCATGCGCGAAGGTATCCATCCTAATTATTATCAGGCAACTGTAACCTGCAACTGTGGAAACACATTTGTTACAGGATCTACAAAGGAGAACATCCACGTAGAAATCTGCTCCAAGTGTCATCCATTCTACACAGGTCAGCAGAAAGCAACACAGGCTCGTGGCCGTGTTGATAAGTTCAATAAGAAATACGGTATTAAATAAGAAATACGAAGTGATGAGGGCTGAGGTGGAAATCTCAGTCCTCTTTGTGTTTAGGAGAAATATATGAAATCATCGAATATAGGCGGCCAGGCAGTGCTGGAAGGCATTATGATGAAGAATCGGGAAACATATTCCGTTGCCGTCCGGAAACCAGATGGAGAGATTGAAGTTGATATTCAGGAATACAAAGGAGTTCTCCCATGGAAGGCACCGCAAAAGATTCCTTTCATTCGGGGAATTTTTAATTTTGTGGATTCTCTTGTGCTGGGAATGAAGACATTGACTTATTCTGCAAGTTTTTTTGAAGACGAGGAAGAAGAAATTCTTACAGAAGATGAGGCAAGAAAGCAGGAGAAGAAGGAAAAACTGATCATGAATCTGACAGTTGTGGTTTCTGTCTTAATTGCGGTTGGTATTTTTATGGTTCTTCCGTATTATCTGAGTAGTATTATAGAAAAGCATACCTCTTCACATCTTGTAATGACTGTTTTAGAAGGTGTGATCCGCGTTGCTATTTTCCTGATCTATATTGTTCTGATTTCCAGAACAAAGGATATTAAGAGAACATTTATGTATCACGGGGCAGAGCATAAATGTATTAATTGCATCGAACATGGATTGGAATTAAATGTAGAAAATGTACGGAAGAGTTCCAAACAACATAAGAGATGTGGAACGAGCTTTCTTTTCTTTGTCATGATTGTAAGCATTATTGTCTGCTTTTTTATTACGGCAAAGTCCCAGATTGTGAGAGTACTTCTTCGGATCGCCCTGCTTCCGTTGATTGCAGGAATCTCTTATGAATTGATCCGTCTGGCAGGAAACAGTGATCATCCGGTAATCAATGTACTTAGTAAACCGGGACTCTGGGTTCAGAATCTGACAACAAAGGAACCGGATGACAGTATGATCGAGGTTGGGATCAAAGCAGTGGAAGCAGTGTTTGACTGGAAGACATGGCAGGAGGAGAACCTGAAGCAATGAGAACAGAATCAGACAAGAGGACAGTGTATAAAACAGATTGCAGCGATTCAATAAGTTTGAAAAATGCATATAAAGAAGGAAAAGAAATTCTTGCGAAAGCAGGAATTACAGAGGCAGATCTGGATGCGTGGTATCTGTTGGAATTTGTGACAGGGATTACGAAAGCTCGCTATTATATGAATCCGGATCAGAGCATGGATTCGGAAGCATGGAAAAAGTATAAAGAATATCTTGAAAAAAGAAGAAATCATATTCCATTGCAGCATATTACAGGAAGTCAGGAATTTATGGGGCTTGAATTTCTGGTGAATGAACATGTGCTGATTCCAAGACAAGATACAGAAGTGCTTGTGGAAGAGGCACTGGAGATAATGAAACAAGAGATATTCAGATCAAAAGGTTGTTTGCAACTGTTGGATATGTGTACCGGGTCAGGATGTATTCTTCTGAGCGTAATGCATTATGCAGAACAAAAGGGTATATTTATAGAAGGAACAGGTGTTGACTTTTCGGAGCAGGCTCTTATGGTAGCACAGAAAAATGAAGAACATTTGAGAAGCACGAAAAAGGATGAGAATGGAAAAGTGAACTGGATTTTGAGTGATCTTTTTGAAAATGTCAGTGAAACCTATGATATGATCTTATCAAACCCACCTTATATCAGAACAGCAGAAATTGAGAAGCTTCAAGACGAAGTGAAACTTCACGATCCATTCAGTGCATTGGATGGGAAAGAAGACGGATTGTATTTCTACCGGAAGATTGTTACTGATGCAAAACAATTCCTGAAAACAGGAGGAATACTTGCTTTCGAGATTGGATATGACCAGGGCAAAGAAGTTTCTGATCTTATGAAAAAAGCAGGATATGACAAGGTGTTCGTAAAAAAGGACCTGGCAGGACTTGACCGCATCGTCTGTGGCGTGTACTATTAAAAAGATAAAGAAGATAAAAAATAGAAGAGGATATAGAACTATGTTTGACAGATTAGAGGATTTGGTAATTCGTTACCAGGAAGTAATGGGTGAACTTCAGGAGCCGGATGTGGCGAATGATCCGGAACGTTTCCGTAAGCTGATGAAAGAGCAGAGTGATCTTGCACCAATCGTTGAAGCTTATCAGGAATATAAGAACTGTAAGCAGAATGTAGAAGAGAGTCTGATGATTCTGGAAGAAGAATCAGATGAAGAGATGCGTGAGCTTGCAAAAGAAGAGTTGAATGAATCTAAAGCCAGAATTGAAGAATTGGAGCAGGAACTTAAGATTCTTCTTCTTCCGAAGGATCCGAATGATGATAAGAACGTTATCGTTGAGATCCGTGCCGGTGCAGGTGGAGATGAGGCTGCACTTTTTGCGGCAGAAGTTTATCGTATGTATGTGCATTATGCAGACAGCCGCAGATGGAAGACAGAGATGATCTCTCTGAATGAGAATGGAATCGGCGGATTTAAAGAGTGTGTATTCATGATCACAGGACAGGGAGCATATTCCCGTATGAAGTACGAAAGTGGAGTACATCGTGTACAGCGTGTGCCGGAGACAGAAAGTGGCGGAAGAATTCATACTTCAACAATTACTGTAGCCGTAATGCCTG
>ERZ834382.2807-NODE-2807-length-11575-cov-2.732552_pt1 | contig 11575 bp, 10 predicted proteins | sample MGYA00519692_ERZ834382 | MGnify/ENA primary metagenome ERZ834382 (study PRJEB31850, sample SAMEA3708751) | human gut metagenome | biome: human gut; feature: human-associated habitat; material: faeces | place: China | collected 2014 ...
CATACGAGCCGAAATACTGTCAGTGGAGTAAGCTGATTCCATATCAGCAGATGGTGAAAAATGTGGCCGACGCCCGTATTGTAATCACTCACGGTGGCCCGGCAAGTTTTATCATGCCACTACAGATAGGTAAGACTCCTATTGTTGTGCCGCGTCAGCATCAGTTCAATGAGCATGTGAACGATCATCAGGTGGAGTTTGCGAGAAACGTGGCTCAGAGAATGGGAACGATTATCCCGGTAGAAGATATTGAAACATTGGGAGATATCATAACGAACTATGACCAGATTGTTGCTGGCATGGGACATGGTATGAGCAGTAACAATGCAAAGTTTAATGAAGAACTTGAGAAACTGGTAGACGATTTGTTTGGTGGGGAAAACTAATGAAAGAATTACTAATAATGGCAAAGTCACTAGGTGGCGGCGGATCTGAAGTGGCTTTGATAGAATTAATTAATGCACTTCCCGAAGAACTTTACAATATAACACTTGTATTGCTTGATTCGGACAATGAATATGATTACCGTCTAAAAAAGAATGTTAATATTGTTCAGTTGACTTTTAATAGTTCTTTTGCAAAATCACTGGTTTCAATGTATGCTTTTCCGGCAAAGGTATTGAAAAAATTATCGGTTAACTCATTTATTCCATATTATGATTTTATTTCGAATTGTGTGACGAATGTTTTTGAAAAGACTTATGACATTGCTATTGACTTTTATGGATATGGTTCATTTGTGACAGCTTTCTTGGCGACAAAAATACAAGCAAAGAAAAAGGCAACATGGCTTCATGATGAAAAACCATACTGGATGAAAAGCGTTCAAAAATACTTATGCGAATATGACAAGATTTATGGCGTGTCCCAGGCAGTTGTTGATGCATTTTGTAGAGAGTATCCGCATTATAAAGATAAGGCTGCCGTATTTTATAATGTAATTGATATTGAAGAAATCAAGCGGAAGTCTGAACAAGATGAGATAATACCGTTCAAGGAAAGCTTTAATATTGTAACTGTTGGTCGATTGACAGAACAGAAAGGCTATGACATTGCTATAAAAGCAGCAAGCATTTTGAAGAAGAGGAAAATCAATTTTGCATGGTATGCTATTGGTGGTGGCAGAGATGAAAAAAAGCTAAAGAAATTAGTGGAGAAGTACTGTCTGGAAAATCAATTTGTGTTTCTTGGTCGTAAAAAAAATCCATACCCATATATGAAGCACTGCGATTTATATGTTCAACCATCTCGCCATGAGGGGTATGTAATTACTTTGGTAGAGGCACGTGCATTATGTTTGCCAATTCTGTCTTCGGACATTCCTTCAGCAAGAGAGCAGATACAAGATGGCATCAATGGATATATTGCGGATTTAAGTGCGGAAGCCCTAGCAGACAAAATTGAGTACTTGTATAACAATCCTTCTCAAATGGAAAAGACTGTTGAGCATTTGAAAGAACATCCGATTGATTTCTCTACTGAGTTGCTGAAGTTAGAAAAAATTTGAAAAGAGATTGTTTATGAGAAAAACTAAAGTAGTAATGATAACTTCATACTTTGATAGAAATGGTGTGACATCCCAGGTAATGAATTATGCTACGAACCTGAATAAAAATAAATTTCAGGTATCGATTGCAGCTGGGGAACCTTATGACATCGGTTACGAAAAATTGTGCCAAGAGAATAATATAGAATTATGCAAGTTGCCCCGAAAGCAAAAGAATGTATATGCCTATTATAGGACGGTTTATTCTTTCCTAAAAAAAAAGAAACCAGATATTGTTCACGTACATGGCAGCAGTGCATTAATTACCGTAGAACTATTAGTCGCTATGTTAGCAGGAGTGCCTGTTCGGGTTTCTCATAGTCATAATACAATTTGTTCACATCCGCTGTTACATAAGACACTAAAACCGCTTTTGAAAGTGGTGTCAAATTGTTATTTAGCTTGTGGTGAACTTGCAGGAAAGTGGATGTATGGTGATGGAGCGTTTAAGATTATTCCGAATGCTTTTGAGACGAATGCATTTGTTTTGAATTCAGAGACTAGATTATCGATTAGAAAAAAAATAGGGGTAAGCGATAATTTAGTAATTGGACATATAGGAAAATTTAACTACCAGAAAAATCAAAATTATTTGATTCGCGCTTTTGAAAAACTGTCGCATAAAGATGGTAAAGCAATACTGCTTTTGGTGGGAAATGGACCAGATTTGGCGGAGATAAAAAATCAGGCACAGCATACAACCTGTGCAGATCGTATTGTCTTTTGGGGAGAAACTGCAAATCCAGAAAGTTTATATTCTGCTATAGATATCTTTGCTCTACCTTCTAGATTTGAAGGGTTGCCTGTAGTACTTCTTGAAGCACAAATTTCAGGATTGCCTTGTATCGTGTCAGATAAAGTAACACGAGAGGTTGATTTTGGGGATATTATTTGGAAATCAATAGAGGATAATCCACAAATATGGGCAGATACAATTTTATCAATGGGGCAAAGAACAGAAGAACAGAGAAAGCAATATTGTTTAAAACATGCAAAACAAATTGCACAGTATGATATTCAAGAATCTGCAAAAAAGGTTGAAAATATTTATGAGCGTCAACTGCAAAAAAAGAAAAAGTTGTTGTAAATTATTGATAAAAATCAATGGCTGAATGAATGCACAGAAACGGGGTACGCAAGTTGATAAAGCAGCCTTATATAGACGAATTATTTTACCTATTAGAAGTGACAAAGCATTCAAGGAATTATTTAATTGTTCACCAGTTTATGAAGTGCAATTTTATAATGGCTTATTATGAGCTTTTTGGAAAAAGTAAATATGTAAATACCACTTCTGTTATAAAACAATTATAATGGAAACCTCTGTTTTTTGTCGTATTTGTTTGTGACAGATTAGCAAGGAGAATTATGAAGATACTTCACAAAGGTTGTATTGGTTTAGTAAGTGCTTGGAAAGTGTTGTGTGCCAAAATTTGTGCTTGTGGAAAGTTTCAAGCAACATGGGTCAATTCTATTAGAGGAGCGCTTAAAATTGAAATTATAGGCAATGGATGTATTGCAGTTGGACATTTCTTGATGTCAAGAGGGCCGCTTTATCTAAAATCTGTGAATGGTGGGAAAATTACTATTGGCGAAAATGTTTTTTTTAATCATAACTGTTCACTTACTTGTGCGGAAAGTATTGTGATTGGAGATAATTGTATGTTTGCCAATAATCTTGTTATTATTGACCATGACCATAAAATTCTAAAAGACGGCGTGGCTGGAGCGCTTGTATCAGAGCCTATCATAATTGAAGAGCGTGTTTGGTGTGGAGCAAATGTTACGATAACAAAGGGTGTCCATATTGGAAGAGGAGCAGTAATTGGAGCAAATGCAGTAGTGGTAAATGATGTTAAAGCATATTCAACTGTTGCAGGCGTTCCCGCCAAGAAAATTAAATAACACAAAATAGCTGAAAAAATAAAATTAGAAATGATGATACTTTCATGAGTAGAATTCTTCTCACCAATATAACAAATATTTCTGAATTTTAAAATGACAGATCATTCGAAAAAATTGAGTAGACTTTTGAAAAAAAAGTTTTCAGGTATATATTATGTGTCAATCGTTGGCGCCTTAACGGATAAATGAAAATATGTAATAGTATTTTCTTGTCGCTATACAGCCCTGCTGCTCAATACATATGCTGCGTAGTGTGACAATCTTATAGGTAATTATATTGAGAAAGAAGATAGTTTGGAAAAGCGAAAGGCGGTCAGGATGTTTCACGATACATTGATACCTTTTGCAGAAAGATGGATTATAAATATGAAAGAAGAAATAACAGTAATAGTTCCGGTTTATAATGTAAAACCGTATTTGCGGCAAGCATTAGATAGCATTAGAGAACAAAGCTATTCCAATTATAAAATGATTGTAGTGGATGATGGATCAACGGATGGATGTGCAGAAATTTGTGATGAATATAAAGCTGCTGATCCTCGGATAGAAGTAGTTCATAAAAAAAATGGTGGACTAATGTCTGCATGGGTATGCGGATTGGAACAGGTAAAAACAGAATTTGTTGTGTTTGTTGATAGCGATGACTACATAGCTGTTGATATGTTGCAGATTTTTATGGAAAGTCAGAGAAAAAACAATGCAGATGTGGTTATCGGAAATTATAAGTGGTTTAATGAATCCAATACGGTAAGGGAGAAGAATAAACACAAAGCTGGATTTTACTCAAAAGAAAGAATGTTAAAAGAAATTTATCCGAACATGATCAATGCGGGGAAATTTCAGAGCAGAGGATTAGTATTATCACGATGGGGAAAATTGATTAGAACGAACTTGATTCGTGAAAATCTCAAGTACTGTGACCTAAGAATCTCATATGGAGAAGACTTAAATATAATGATTCCTGTTTTCTGTGATTGCAATTCAATAGAAATTGTAGAAGAGCAAAGTTCGGATTATCACTATAGAATGAATCCATATTCAATTCTTCATACATATAAGTCAACGATGCTCCAGCAGGTAGAATTGCTATATGAAAAATTAAATCAGGCAGTTTCAGACAAAAGGATGGACTACTTAAAGACTCAATTGCAGGCAGATTACCTGGCAGCAATTGTACAGTGTTTTAAGAATGAGTTATCGAATACTAATGGGAAAAAAGTGATTGTAAATAATATAGAACTTATGGGTGAAAATAAAAAGGTGAAAAAAGCAATATCTGAAGTGGATTGGAAAAATTATGAATTGAAAAATAAAGTTATAATATATTCCTTGAAGCACCGAAATTTTTTCACGAGGGATTTTTTGATAGGAATTTTGCAACACATAAAGTGATTTTATTTACATCAAACTAATAGAGGACTTATATGAATAAAGAATTTTCAATAATAATACCAGTATATAATGTTGCAAATTATTTAGATAAAGCAATTGAGTCGGTTCTTTCACAAAATATTAGTGCAGATATGTATGAAATAATATTGGTGGATGACGGTTCTACAGATGCCAGTGGAGATAAATGCGATCAATGGGAAAATAGATTTCCGACTTTAATTAAAGTGATTCACAAAAAAAATGCGGGTCTTGGCTTTGCAAGAAATTCTGGACTGGAGGTCGCATCAGGTGAGTACATCATATTTTTGGATAGTGATGATTACTGGATTGATGATGATGCACTTAGGAAATTTGAAATTAAGATAAAAGAAGAAAACCCTGACGTCGTCGTGTTTAAAAATTGTATCTACGATGAATTGACAGGAACTTTTAAGGAGCCAAAAAAAGATAGAGAATCAGAAATTGCGTTGGAAGATGCGATAAAGCTAGAGTACTTTGACTTTTCTGCATGGAATAAAGCTGTTAAAAGGTCGTTACTTGTAGATAATAATATAGCTTTTAAAAAAGGAATATCTGAGGATATGCTTTGGAGTTATAAGATCCTTTTGTACTCTAAGAAAATTTCTTTCTGCCTAGAAAAAAGTGTATATGCGTATAGAAAAGGACGAACAGGATCTTTGACCGCACGAAAATGTGTTACATATAGAGAAGAATACTTTAAGATATTAGATGATATCGGAAACTTAATGAGGTCTAATGAAAATATTAAGGCGGCAGATTTATATGCTTCGATGGTATATATAACTCTTTTTAGATATCTGAGAAATAGTTTAGACTTGAACGAACAGGATGTGGATTTCGTGCAATGTTTGAGTAAAAATAAGAGCATGCTTAGATGTTGCGCAAATTGGAAGATAGCTATTATCCGGTTTATGATTTATACGCTAGGAGTTAAAAATACAATTGCAATGTTTAGAAAGGTAAAACGTTAATCACATTTCAGAGAAAGGTAAAAAATTGAAGGTTTATAGATATCAAATAATAAGTGCTTTGGTGCTTCTTTTATGCGTCGATGTCACTTATCTGAATGAAATATTTCATAGACTTCCAACAATACAGTACTATGGACGCTGCGTAGTACTTCTATATATGCTACTTGATTGTGTTAGATATAGACGACATTTATCAAAAATATTAAAGTGCATATTTGTTTTTGTACTGTGGGTATTAGGAATTACATATATTCGTGGGGGAGAATTAATTGAGGCACTTAAAGTCTTTTCTTCACCGCTGCTACTGTGTGTTTATATTGAAAAAAAACGAAATTCGACCCAATTATATGGATACTTAGATACATGGAAAAGCGTGCTGCTTGTTTTTGTTTGCATCGATTTCTTTACACAAATTCTTTTTCCACATGGGATGTATAGAGATACAATGTACTCCTTAAATTGGTTCTTAGGATATAAAACCGCAAGATTAGCGTTTTCATTACCATTGTGTGTACTATCCTCAATTGTGGATATGCATAATAGAAAACGGTTAACATGGAGGACATGGATATGTTATGCTCTTTCGGTTGAAACACTATTTTATTCACAAGCGACAGCAGCATCTATTACAATTCTGATTGTAGAAATATTGATTGCATTAATATGTATTAACCGAAGAGGAAAATTCACAGAAAGAGTATGGGAAAAGCTACTTAATTTAAAATTCGTTTTGGCAATATATGCCGTTATTTCGGTTTTGGTTGTGTATGTACAAAACTCGCCACAAATTCAATATATTTTAGTAAACATTATGCATAAAGATCCTACTTTAACTACAAGAACATATATTTGGAACTTGTGCATTGAGAGCCTGGCAAAGCAGCCCCTTACAGGGCTGGGATACTTGAATTCACTAAGCTATCAGAATTTAACAAACAATATGTATGCTACTTCAGCTCATAATATGTCGCTTTCAATTCTGATTTCTGGTGGATTCATAGGCTTGGCCATATATGTAATTATTATAATCGTTGCATGGCAGAGTTTCAAAATAAATATATCGATTGAAAAAAAGATTACAAGTATTGCTATAATTGCAATTTTAATAATTGGAATGACGTCATCTTCTATGGTGTTTAGTTCCTGTGCTTTTATTTTTTATGAACTTATGGCAATATTGGATATGCCTCCTTTAAGGAAAAATTTCAATATAAAAAGTGGTGAAGATTAAAGAAAGTTGGATTTAAAGTGGATAAGAAAATGCAAAACAAGGTGTCTATTATTGTTCCAGTTTATAAAGTCGAGAAATACCTTAATAACTGCATACGAAGCATTGTAGAACAAACGTATTCTAATCTGGAAGTTATACTGATTGATGATGGATCGCCAGATGGTTGCCCACAAATATGTAATGAGTGGCGGCAAAAAGATACAAGGATTAAAGTAATTCATCAAGAAAACTTAGGAGTTAGTGCTGCACGAAATAGGGCGATTGAATGTATATCTGGCGAGTATATATTATTTGTTGATTCTGATGACTGGATTGCAAACAATATGGTCGAAGTGTTGGTGCATGGAATGGAGTCATCAGAAGATGTTGATGCTGTATTTTGTGGATATGTTGAAGTTGATGAAGATGATAACCTTATCCGAAAAGTTATGCCCAAACATAAGGAAATTGTTAATCGGAATCAAGGGGTAGAATTGATTTTTGGAGAATATGGGACTTTTTTGTGGAATAAGCTGTTCCGTGCAAAGTTGATTGGGAATAATTCATTATTTGATCTAGAATTAAAAATTGGAGAAGATGAGCTGTGGATGGTTGATGTGCTGAAGAAGTCCAGAAGAATCCTTGCGATTGACAATCCTTTATATTATTATAGGCGAAGAATGGATGGAGCATCTAACGATTATGCTTTGAGTTCCAAAAGGTTATCTGAGATTACAGCACAACAGAAAACATTAAAAAGCATAGTTGATTATAGGTCTGATACTTTAATTAGTCTTGTTGAATGTAGATTGTATTACTGTGGGAATAAAATCATGAGATTGGCCTATTACCAGAAACAATATGATATATTTGACATGATAGATTCGGAAATTGAAGAAGGAAGAAAAATATGGTATAAGACACATCATAATCATTTAGGAAATTGCCGTAGAAGAATGGTGGAAGTTATGATGCGGGCGAGAGTCCCACAAAAAATAGTAAGGATTCTGGATAAAAATGATATGATAGAGTGGAAGAGGTGATAGAAATTGATTTATCTAAAGGCTTTTTTAGATGAAAACTTGGGGGATGACTTATTTGTACAAATTGTTGTGCATAGGTATCCAAATAGTGAGTTCCTGCTTTTTGCAAGCGACGAATATCCTGTGAACTTTGGCAATAATGTACATTTCACATTTTCAAAAGACTCATATAAAGGGCTGGAACAGAAAATAAAATTATATGACAACAGAAGAAAAAGTAGATTACAAAAAAAATGCTTCCCAATTTTTTTTAGACCAGATCATAAAGAAGAAAGAGCTATTGTAAAGTATGCAGATGCAAACATATATGTAATAGGTTCTGGATTTATGGAAGGCGGAAAAATAGGAATTTGGAGCAAATTGGAAGAATGGCTTTATTATAAGAGGAAGCCATACATTTTAGGATGCAATTTTGGTCCTTTTTTTTCAAACCAATATAAAAACTATTATGAAAGACTATTTGCAAAAGCAAACGATGTATGCTTCAGAGAATCATATTCATGCGACATTTTTCCTGAATTAAAAAATGCTAGATGGGAAAGCGATATTGTATTTTCCTATAATGGATATGTCGATGAAAAATTTGGCCGAAATAATGGAAAATATGTTGTTATTTCAGTGGTCAATTTAGATAAAGACGGAACGAAGAATCAGAATAAAGAGGGATACTATAGATTTATTCTTGGAATTGCAAAATATTTCTGTGAACGGAAAACAAAGGTTGTGTTTGTAGGATTTTGCAAGAATCAAGGGGATGATGTTGCGATAGAAAATATCGTAAAGAACATTCGGCCTGAATTCCATAAGCAAATTGAAATTATTAATTACCCACAAAATAATATGTTTTATATTTTAGGTGTGTTTAAGGATGCTGAGGCTGTATTTGCAAGTAGATATCATGCGGGAATTATTGGAATGTTATATGGACGGAAAACATACTTCCTATCATATAGCGATAAAATGGTAAATGTTCTAAAAGACATTGATGAAAAAATTCGGTATATAAATATTAATGAAGAAATTAATGTTGACGTAAATGAATTTATTTTGCAATATGGATATGAAATTTTACCAGCGCGGTTGGATGAAATAAAAAAATCTGCAGAACGTCAGTTTTTAAAACTTGATTCGTTATTAAAATAATAAGTCAGGAGAATGTATGAGATATAAAGGCATACGGAGAAATACATGAAAATTAATAGAACAGAAAACGCAGTTAGGAATATACTATTTGGTGGAATACTTCGTGTTTATCAAATTGTGATTCCGTTTGTTATGCGCACCGTCATGATATATTGTATGGGTGTGCAATATTTGGGCTTAAATAGTCTTTTTACATCAATACTACAGGTTCTAAATCTTGCAGAACTCGGTGTCGGAAGTGCAATGGTTTATAGCATGTATAAACCTATAGCAGAAGATGATACAGATACAATATGTGCCTTAATGGGACTATATCGAACTTATTATCAATGTATTGGCTTGATTATTGCAGTGATTGGAGTGGGATTAACACCTTTTATTCCTAAATTGATAAAGAGCGATCTTCCGGTTGGTATAAATATTTATGCTCTTTATTTATTGAATCTTTCTGCGACGGTTTTGTCATATTGGCTATTTGCTTACAAAAATAGTCTATTGCAGGCGCATCAAAGAATTGATGTAACGAGTAAAGTTACTTTGATAACGAATACTTTTCAATATGTGGTACAAATTTTTGTCCTTGCGGTGTTAAAAAATTATTATATATTTGTTGTTGTTATGCTTCTGACACAGGCAATGACAAATATTATTACATCAATAGTAGTTACAAAAATGTACCCAAATTATAATGCGAGAGGAAGATTGTCAAAAGAAATAGTCATATCGATTAATCACAGGATACGAGATTTGTTTACATCAAAAATAGGAGCAGTTATTGTAAATTCTGCGGACACAATAGTCATTTCCGCTTTCTTGGGATTGACAATGTTGGCGATTTATCAAAATTATTTTTATATTTTGTCTGCGATTATTAGTATTGGTACAATTGTTTTCTCGGCTTGCACGGCTGGAATAGGTAATAGTTTGATTGTTGAGTCCAAAGAAAAAAACTTTTATGACTTGCGTAAATTCACTTTTATGGTGGCGTGGTTCGCAGGTTTTGGTACAGTATGTTTGCTATGTCTCTATCAGCCATTTATGGACATTTGGGTGGGAAAGGATCTTGAATTAGAGTTTTTGGCAATTATCTGTTTTTGTGTTTATTACTTCGTCTATGAAATAAACCAGTTATTGAATTTATATAAAGATGCGGCAGGCATTTGGCATGAAGATCGTTTTAGAACTTTGATTACTGCATTTTCGAACCTCATAATGAACTTGATCATGGTTCAATTTTGGGGTATTTATGGAGTAATACTTTCTACTGTTCTTTCAACTGTATTTATTGGGATGCCATGGCTATTACATAACCTATTTACGGTATTATTTAATAAGAACCAGCTTGTGCCGTATTTTAAAAGACTGATGATGTATGCAGCGGTTACAGTTGCTACATGTATTATAACTTATGGAATTTGTACAACAGTTAAACTAAGGGGATGGACTTTATTAGTAATCCGATTGATAATTTGTTGTACTATACCAAATATAATGTTTATGATTTTGTATCGAAAATTACCTGAATTTAAAGATAGTTTTGCTATGATTAAAAAAATACTGAAAAAGAATTTGTAAGAAGAGAGGAATAATATGGAAACTAGTATACTTATCATGGCCGCCGGAATCGGCAGCCGCTTCGGAACAGGAATAAAACAGTTGGAGCCGGTCGATGATGCTGGACATATCATCATGGACTACTCAATCCATGATGCGATTGAAGCTGGTTTCAATCATGTGGTATTTATCATCCGTAAGGATATCGAGAAGGAGTTCAAAGAGGTCATCGGTGATCGCATTGCCGCTATTTGCTCTTCTCATAATGTAACTGTGGACTATGTTTTCCAGGATATCAACGATATTCCGGGAGAACTTCCGGCAGGCCGTACAAAGCCGTGGGGAACTGGTCAGGCCGTGCTTGCTGCGAAAAATGTGATCGAGACTCCGTTCATTGTGATCAATGCAGATGATTACTATGGCAAGGAAGGTTTCAAGGCTGTCCACGAGTATCTGGTGAATAGCGGAAAGTCTTGTATGGCTGGTTTCGTTCTGAAGAACACTCTGTCCGATAACGGCGGTGTGACTCGCGGTATCTGCAAGATGGACGAGGATAACAACTTGACTGAGGTTGAGGAGACCAAGAACATCGTAAAGACTGCTGATGGAGCAGAGGCAGACGGAAAAGTGATTGATGTTGATTCTCTGGTTTCTATGAATATGTGGGGATTAACTCCTGATTTTCTGGATGTACTGGAAGAGGGCTTCAAAGAGTTCTTTGAGAAAGAAGTTCCGGGCAATCCGTTGAAAGCAGAGTATCTGATCCCTATCTTCATCGGCGAACTGCTGG
>ERZ834382.2811-NODE-2811-length-11555-cov-2.818435_pt1 | contig 11555 bp, 8 predicted proteins | sample MGYA00519692_ERZ834382 | MGnify/ENA primary metagenome ERZ834382 (study PRJEB31850, sample SAMEA3708751) | human gut metagenome | biome: human gut; feature: human-associated habitat; material: faeces | place: China | collected 2014 ...
ATCTTGAAGAAGCCGTCCCAGAGCTGGAAGGAGACGCCGCTGACGTCGCCGCCAAGATGAAGCTGCTGCATGCCCCAGCTCAGCGCGTGGGGAAGAAGAAGAAAGAGGCCGAGAGCGAAGGCGAAGGAGACCAGAAGGGTCAGGGTCAGATGCCAGCCCTCGAGCGGCTCGTCATCGGCCTTTCCCTGCAGCTCTGCCGAGCGGTTCAGGGATTTGATGCCGTTAACCAGCGTCTCGATGAGAACGGGCACCCCGCGTATGAAGGGCTTGGAACTGATGGACTTGGGAAGAAACGAATACCATCCCCGCCTCTCGGCGCAGATGGTGCCGTTCTGCCTGACCGCAAGGCCGTAGGACGGGCCGTTGCGCATCATGACCCCTTCCATGACGGCCTGGCCGCCCACCAGGGGACGGTCGGCCGTCAGAAGAGGCAGCAGAGCGTAAACGAAACTACTTCTGCTTTTCAAATTTGGCGTACTTCTTACGAAAACGATCGATGCGGCCGGCAGTGTCAAGGAAACGCTGCTTGCCGGTGAAGAAGGGATGGCAGGCGGAGCAGACTTCGACGTGCACCTGCTCACCCTTGGTCGAAAGAACCTGCTCGGAATGTCCGCAGGCACAGGTGATGGTGGCCTTGTAGACCTTCGGCTGAATGTCTTTTTTCATTTGAAACCTCATTACTGAATACATGTATTCTGGACATGGGTATTGCACCATGACGCGCGCAATTTCCCTAAAGGCGTCTTTCATACAACTTTTCCTGAATATATGCAAGAAAACGGGCGCATAAAAAGGAACTCCGGTCCGGGTTGTCATCTCCGGGCCCGCAGGGTATTTTTCCACGCATGTGCGCGAAAGTAAAAGCCAGAGCGGATCAGCTCGTATTCGAACAGGGCCTCACCGGAAGCCGTGAGCAGGCGAGACGCCTCATCATGGCCGGCAAGGTGGCCGTGGCCGTTCCCGAGGGAAGCCGCGCCCTGCCTGTGGCCGTGGACAAGCCGGGACACATTTATCCCGCGGATACCGTTTTTCTTCTTCTCGGCGCGGAGCAGTACGTGAGCCGGGGAGCCTACAAGCTCCTCACCATCATGGACGCCTTCCACATGGACGTCACGGATTACGTCTGCCTCGACGCCGGCGCCTCCACAGGCGGCTTCACGGACTGTCTCCTGCAGCACGGCGCGAAAAGAGTCTACGCCGTGGATGTGGGACACAACCAGCTCCACGAAAAGCTCCGGTCCGACCCGCGCGTCATCAGCCACGAGGGCTGCAACCTGAGAACAGCTCCGGAAGATCTCATTCCTGAAAAGGTCGACCTCGTGGTGGCCGACGTATCCTTTATTTCCCTCACGCTCATCCTGCCCCCCTGCATGCGCTGGCTGAAGGAAGGCGGCCTCGTGGCCACCCTCATCAAGCCCCAGTTCGAGGTGGGGCCCTCCGAGAATGTCAGGGGCGTGGTGAAGAGCGAGGCCGTGCGGCAGAAGGCCGTGAACAAAATCCTCGTCTTCGCGAAGGAGGAGCTCGGTCTCGAAAACCTCGGCGTCGTGCCCGCGGCCATCAAAGGCCCCAAGGGCAACCAGGAATACATGGCCCTCTTCCGCAGGCAGGGAAACTGACGCGCGTCCCTCCGTTCAGACAGAATCCTTCCGGGAAACGGCTCCGGCAGGAGACGCTCTCAGCGCCCGTCCTTCTGCCCGGCGGGCGCGCCGCGGCGTATGATATCGTTCCCGAAGCGCTTTCTGAGATCATCCATGGCCCTTTCGAGGCGCACATTGCGCTTTTCCCGCTCCTCGGGGACGGGACCGCCCGTGAGGAGCGGCAGGAGGGATCCTTCCCTGCGCACGCCCCCGAAGCCGGAGAGACGGACGCCGATGAGGCGCACGGGCCGCTCGAGTTCCAGGCTGTCCAGGATGGCGCAGGCCGCCTCGTAGAGGCCCTTCGACGAGGCCAGGGGACAGGAGAACGTCCGGGAGCGGGTGATGACCTTAAAATTATCGTACTTGATCTTCACTGTGGCCGTTGAGCCCACGAGGTGACGCTTTCTGAGCCTGGCTGCCACCTCTTCGGACTGATTCCGCATCATTTCCTTCAGGAGCTCCCTGTCCCGCGTGTCCGTTAACAGCGTGTCCTCCGCGCTTTCGGACCTGATCTCCCTGCAGGGTTCCACCTTCCCCGGGTCGATGCCGCGCGCCCTGTCGAGAAGGACGAGTCCGCTCTTCCCGAAGCGCGAGGCGAAGAAATCACTGCTGTAGCGCAGCATGTCCCCGGCCTTCGTGATGCCGAAGCGGGCGAGCGCTTCCCGCGTATGCCGGCCCACGCCGGGTATCTTCGCCACGGGGAGCTCCGCCAGAAAGGCCGGCATGTCCTCCTCCCTGAGGATGCAGACACCGTCGGGTTTGTTGATATCCGAACAGATCTTGGCCAGAAACTTCACGGGCGCCGCGCCGATGGAACACGTAAGCCCGCCGGTGGCTTTCCGGATGGCCCCGCGCACGGCGCAGACAAGCCCCTCCACGCCGGCAAATCTTCTCCCGAGGCCTCCGGCATCGAGATAGGCCTCGTCAATGCTCGCCTGCTCCACCACGGGCGTAAAACTTCTCAGGGCGTCCATGACCTTCCGGGAAACTTCGCTGTAGCGGGAAAAGCGCGGCGGCACGAAGACGCCGCAGGGGCAGAGGCGTCTCGCCTGCGCCGTGGGCATGGCCGAGTGCACGCCGAACTTCCTCGCCTCGTAGGAGGCCGTGGCCACCACGCTGCGCCCGCCGCCGGCCACGATGACGGGTCGGCCCCTGAGACGCGGGTTGTCCATGGTTTCCACGGCGGCGAAGAACGCGTCCATATCCACGTGCAGAATCACGTCTTCCCCCCTGCAATAAAAAAGGCCGGGAACGGATCCCCGGCCGGAAAAACGAAGCCTCTTTCCTACAGGACCCGGTAGTACACGGCGGGCGAGTGCAGGAGCCCCTTGTCCAGGGCGTGCTGCAGGGCCTGCCGCATGGCCCTGGCCGACGCCTCGTGGGTCATGAAGACGAGGGGCACGACCTCCTCGCCGAACTCCACGTCCTCCATGTCCCGCTTCTGGATGACCTGGGCTATGCTGATGCCCTCGGCGGCCATGCAGCCCGCGAGATCCCGGAGCACGCCGGGGGCGTCGGGCACCATGGTGCGCACGTAGTACTTGGAAACACTCTCCGACGGCGGCACGATGGAGGCCCTGGGAATGTCCCCTCCGGCGAAGCCGGTATTGTTGGGGAGCTCCCCTCTCGCCACGGCCATGAGATCGCCAAGGACCACGCTGGCCGTGGGCAGAGCACCCGCGCCGCGGCCATGGAAGAACAGGGATCCCGAGGACTCGCTTTCCACGCGCACGGCGTTATACACGCCGCCCACGCGCGCGAGCAGATAGGTCTGGGGCACGAGAGCCGGGAACACGCCGGCCTCGAGACGGATGGGGCCGTCATCGGGCTCGTCCATGTTGACCCGGTTCACCTGGGCCACCAGCTTCACGCGGTACCCGAACACCCGGGCCATGGCGATATCCTGGGGCGCCATGCCGCGTATGCCCTGCACGGGCAGGACGGTAAAGGGATAATCCACGCCGAAGGCGAGGCGGATAAGGAGCGTCAGCTTGTGGGCCGCGTCCTGGCCGTCGATGTCCAGCGTCGGGTTGGCCTCGGCGTAGCCGAGCTCCTGGGCCTTCTTCAGGGCCTGATCGAAGTCCACGCCCTTCGTGGTCATTTCCGAGAGAATATAGTTGCTCGTGCCGTTGAGTATGCCCAGCACGCTGCTGATGCGGTTTCCGGCGAGAGGGCCGCGCAGGGCCTCGATGATGGGCACGGCGCCGGCCACGCTGGCCTCGTAGCGCAGGATCAGGTTCTTTTCGCGGGCGAGACGCATGAGCTCGGCGCCTTCCACGGCCAGAAGGGCCTTGTTGGCCGTGACCACGTGCTTGCCGTTCTGAAGGGCCCTGGACACGAGCGCGAGCGGCGCGTCAATACCGCCCATGAGCTCAACGAGCACATCGATATCCGGATCATCGGTCAGATCGGCGGGATTCGCCGTAATCCGGCAGCCTTCGGGCAGCTCCACGGAGCGGGGCTTGTTCACGTCGCGCACGAGCACGCACTTCAGCTCTATGCTGCGGCCTGTCCTCCGGCGCACGAGCGCCGCGTTTTTCTGAAGAAGTTCAGCCAGGCCGCCTCCGACCGTTCCGAGGCCGGCCAGCCCCACACGCAGGGGCGTATCAAAACTGTTCGCCATCTATGGGCATCCTTTTCGTTAATGCTTGCTGTATGCCCGGCCGCCCGCGCGGCGCTGCGCTGCGGGCATGTGCCGGCAAAAAATACGGAACGCGTCCCGCTTCCCCTCCGGCGCCTGCGGGGCCTCCCGGCCGGCCGGCGGCGGGGCGCACGCTCCTGACTCTTCCTTCCTAACAGCAGAAGGGCCGTCTGTCCATTTCAGGCCCCCGGCCCGCGATTGCGCCCCTGAGCCCTCCCGCGCTATAGCTTGCCGAAACAACCGCATACAGGAGAACACATGGAAGATCATATAGTTTTTCACAGGGACAGCGCTGTCCTTGACCTCCTCGATCAGAGAAAGCTGCCAGCCAGCGAGGAACGCTTCCTCTGCCGCACCACGGCTGACGTCATCACCGCCCTTCAGGTCATGGTCGTCCGCGGCGCGCCGGCCATCGGCGTCTCCGCCGCCTTCGGCTGCGCCATCGCCCTGCGCGAGTCAGCCGGCCCGGACTGGCGGGAAAAACTCAGAAAACATCTCGCCGATCTCAGGGCTGCCCGCCCCACGGCCGTTAACCTCGCCTGGGCCGTGGACCATATGACCGCCCTCTGGGAAAAGAACGCATCCCTCGCTCCCGAAGACCTCATGAAGCTCTTCATCAGCGAGGCCGAAACCATGCGCCGCGCGGACATCGCGTCGTGCATGGCCATAGGCCGCTTCGGCCTTCCCTGCGTGCACGATAACGACGTCATCCTCACCCACTGCAACGCCGGCGCCCTGGCCACGGCGGGCTACGGCACGGCCCTCGGCGTTGTGCGCGCCGCCTTCGAAAACAGAAAGAACATCCGCGTCATCGCTGACGAGACCCGGCCCTTCCTGCAGGGCGCCCGCCTCACCGCCTGGGAGCTCCAGCGGGACGGCATCCCGGTGACCGTGGCCTGCGACAACGCCTGCGCTTCCCTCATGTCCCGGGGCTTTGTGTCCCTGTGCGTGGTCGGCGCGGACCGCATCGCCGCCAACGGCGACACGGCCAACAAGATCGGCACCCTGGGCGTCGCCATTCTGGCCCGCCACTACGGCATCCCCTTCTACGTGGCTGCCCCTCTTTCCACCATCGACCGCTCCACGCCAGACGGAAAGCACATCCCCATCGAGGAGCGCCTCGCCTCCGAGGTCACCACCATCGGCTCCACTCGCGTCACCCCCGAGGGCGTGCCCGTCTTCAATTTCGCCTTTGACGTCACGCCGGCGGACCTCATCACCGGCATCATCACGGACAAAGGGCTCCTCACCGCCCCCTACGATGCCGCCATCCGCGATGTCTTCGCCAGAGAGGAACAATAGCCATGTCCGAAATCTTCCTTCACCGCGGCGCGGGAACCGCCTATCTGCGCCCCGGCGCCACCGAGGCGAGCCTCGACGCCTGGAACGTCCCCGCCGGAGCCATCTCCCTTCCCCGGGAGATGACGGACCGCCTCATCGCCATCCGCAGCGAACACGCCACGTGGGCATATGAGACAGGCCGCGCCGGGGCAGGCCGCGGCACCTTCGCGGACGCCCTGCGCGGCGGCAGCTCTCTTTCCATGTGGTGGTGTTCCCTTCTCTACGAGCGCCATCCCAAGGTCACGCCGGAGCTCTACGACGTCTACCGCCTGCGCGCCCTTGAAATGGTCATGGAGGAACGGGGCGCCGGAGGCCTCGTCACTGACGGCCTCACTCCCGCCTGCAACGCAGCCCTTGAAGCCATGTGCAAAGCCCGCGGCTGGTCCTTCGCGAAGAATAACGAGGCCGCTCCGGAAAAGGCGCAGAGCCGCCTGCGCCGCGTCTATAACCGGACACCCGCTCCCCTGCGCGCCATCGCCCGCTTCGCCTGGTGGCTCTGGTCCGTGCGCCGCGTCGTCGGGTCCTGCAGATCGCTTCCGCCGTCTCCCGCCCCCACAGGTACCATCACGACCTATTTCCCCAATATCGACGTCAGAAAAGCTGAGGAAGGCGTCTTCCGTTCCCGCTACTGGGAAAGCCTGCACGACGCCCTCCAGGACGACGCCGGCGCGGGAAACACACCCGCCGTGCGCTGGCTCTTCGTGCTCTTCCCCTCGCCCCAGGGCTCCCTCGCCAAGTGCTGCGGCTTCCGTGACAATTTCCGGAAAACCCGGAAGAGCGGCGTTTCCTTCAACTACCTCGAGGAATTTCTCACCCCGGGCAGCATCCTGAAGTCTCTCGTCCGCTATACCCGCATCGCCATAATGAGCGCCGTCTTCGGGAAAAAGATACGCTCCTCCTTCCACTTTGCGGATTCCACCCTCGACCTCTGGCCCCTGCTCTCCGGCGAGTACGCCGAAAGCTTCCGCGGCTGGCGGTGCCTCGAGCGCTGCCTGCAGCAGAAGGGAATCGAAAACTACGTGGCCCTTTCCGGCCGCCAGCGCTACTGGACCTTCCCGCTCGAGAACTGCCCCTGGGAGCGCATGCTCACGCACGCCGTCCATGAGGCAGGGGCGGGCACCGTCTACGGGGCCCAGCACTCCACCATCCGGCCCACGGACTTCCGCTACTTCGACGATCCGCGCACTTTCTCCGATCCCGGAACCAGCACCTTCCAGCCTGATTACGTGGTCGGCAACGGATCAGCCGCAGTGAACCAGTGGGCGGACGCCGGCGTGCCCGAAGCCCGCCTCAGGAAGGCCGAGGCCCTGCGCTACCTCTATCTCGCGGGATCGGAACCGGCGCCTTTCACCGGCACGCCCGGAGACCTTCTCGTGGTCACGAGCTTCTTCAGGGATGAGACCGAAGCCCACCTGAAACTCCTTGCCGAAGCCCTTCAGGCCGGCCTGCTCGGAAACTTCAGGGCCACGGTCAAGCCCCACCCCTACCTGCCCGTGCAGGAGAGGCTCAGCGGGCTTCTCCACGGCCGCACGGAAGGGCTGCGCTTCTCCACGGCCCCCATCGCCGACGAACTCGCCTGCAATCCGCTTGTCTGGGCCTCCAACTCCACCACAGTGGCTCTCGAGGCCGCCATCAAGGGGCTTCCCGTCATGGTCATGCAGCCCTCCGGCGACTTCGACCTCTGCCCCCTTCAGAACATAAAGGAGCTCCCGCGCACGTCAAACCTCGACGACGTCAGAGCGGCCCTCTCCTCCGCGGCGCCGCTCAGTCTCGCCCCGGACTATCTCCTGCTCGACACTTCCCTAACCGCATGGCGGAACATGCTGGGTCTGAGGCACATGGGGAGCTAACTGCCCAAAACCGGAGACAGTTTCCGGGAAACAGCCTCCGGGCCGCCCGGGAACCCTCTTCCCTCTTTTTGCTGCAATCGTGAAAAATCCGTCTGTCAGGACAGCAGTCACAGGCTTTCCGGCAGGCGGATTTTTTCACATCTGTGTATCCCTCTGGTTCCGGCCTTCAGCGGCCGAGCCGGTTCACGGGGCTGTCTTCTCCTGTGAGCGGCTTTGAAAACTTGTAGTGAAAATTATGCATGCCCCCGTGCCCGAGGTAGAAGCGGTGCGTCCTTTCACGCAGCTGATTGCAGGCGACCTCGATCTGCACGCACCCCGCTTCCCGCGCGAGGCGGCAGGCTTCCCTGAAGATGGCGCCCCCCACGCCGCGTCCGCGGCACGCCGGGCTTACTGAAAATTCCATGATTTCGGCCACTGCCGCGGCGTGATGGAGCTGCTTCTCGAAACGCAGATTCAGCACCCCCAGCACTTCCCTGTTTTCTTCGGCGAGCAGGCAGTAAAACCGGGAATCATCCATTTTTTCGTCATAAATTCCGCGGAAAGCCTCCGCGGGGAGCTCTGTCCCTTCCATATCGCAGATAAGATCATAAACGATCTTCCAGTCATCTGCTTTCCCTTTTCTGAACGTGACGCTCATCTTCCCTCCGGAGCTTTGTCATGACTCCCGTTTTTCAGCAGCGCGGAACAACCTGCCCCACTCTTACAACCTGCCTGTGACGCGGTGGGGGCGGGTGCGTGACGATTTCATGGGGAACCGGATGGCGCTCCCCCTGTCTTCATACGCAGCGCGGCATGCCGCGGTGACTGCCCGGCGCGGAAAAAACCGTGATTCCGGACGGCGAAAACTCCTGGCTGTACAGAAAAAATAAGGACAGGACCCTGCTGTGCCCCTCCACAGGGGGCGCGGCTATAGTCCCTGCCGTATTTTTCCCCAACAAAATCTAACCAGGAGGACACAACATGGTTCGCCGCCATCCTACAGCTTCCACCGCGGGATCGCCGCAGCTGTCTGCCGGAAAAGGCAGAAAACAGAAGCGTTCCGTCATCACACTTGATGAGTTCACCTCAGCTGTCTATCTGCCGCACATTGCGATGCGCAAGCGGAGCTGGCGCATCGATGAACGCATCCTGCGCCAGCATATCTCCCCTGTGTTCGGCGCCAGAAAACTCGCCGCTATCGAACGCCAGGACGTGGAGGACTGGCTCTGCCGTCTCACGTCCGGCGGGCTGGCCCCCGCCACCTGCAACAGAGCTCTTTCTGTCTTCAAGACACTCTGCCAGGAGGCCGTGCTGCGCGGCTTCCTGCCCGCAGGGCAGTCCCCGTGCGCCGGCGTCTCCCCTCTGAAAGGATGCACGCTGCGGGAGCGCTATCTCACGGAGGAAGAAGCGCAGAAACTCATGCGGAGGCTTGAACAGTGCGGCAGGCCCGAAGCCAGCGCACTCCGCCTGCTCCTTCTTACCGGAGCCAGGAAGAGCGAGATCCTCAGGGCCCGCTGGGAAAATGTCCGCACGGACCTGCGGCTCCTCATCGTGCCGCTCTCAAAGTCCGGCAGGCCGCGCCACATTCCGCTCTCCGCGGCCGCGATAGCCGTGCGCAGAGCTCTCCCCCGCGTGCCCGGCAGCCCTGGCTCTTCCCCGGAAAAGCACCCGGAAAGCCTCTCAGCGATCTCTATTCCTTCTGGAACAGTATCCGGAAGGAACTGGGACTCGACGGCGTGCGCATTCACGACCTGCGGCATTCATACGCCAGTTTTCTCGTGAATTCAGGCCATTCGCTGTACGAGGTCCAGAAACTGCTGGGACACAGCGATCCAAGAACGACCATGCGCTATGCCCATCTGGGACAGGCACCGCTTCTGGCCGCCGCAGAAACAGTCAGCGCCTGCCTCAGGACTCCGCCTGAGGAAAAACAGAACAGAACGGGAAACGTCACGTCCTGACGCCCCTCTCCGGCAGCTCCCCGGACAGATTCATTCCGGCCGGCTGCCCGTTTCTCTCATCAGATGCCAAAACCCCGCCCGCGCGGGACTCAGCGCCACCGAAGCCCAAGAGGGATACCATGCCGCGCCAAAACCCCGCCCGCGCGGGGCTCAGAGCAGCCCCCTCCGTGCAACGGTCATTCATTAACAGTTACACTGTCGGCGCCTAGTGGGTTTTCTTGTATTCCAAACAAAGTTCTGCAGTCAACTTTTTCACAAAAAAAACATTATTTCAACGAAAAAACCCGCCCCGCAGGCTTTCAGACAGAAAAAACCGACAGTGTAACTGTCGGCTCTCCTGATGCGAATCAGTCCCGATTTTCAGCCTGTGGAGGAATGCCATGAAACATCCCGTGCAGACAGTTTCCGTTTTACGGCCGGGCTGCACAATTTCAGGGTAAGCCCTGCCTGAACGTCCCGGGGAAGAGGCCCGGCAGGCAGAGCGGGACTTCTGCTTTTCCGGCCCGGGACGCGCGAAGCAGGCAGGGAAACGGTCCGGCCTGTGCTGACTGTCGTATGACGCCCGTCTCCTCCGATGTGGAGACGCCGGCGTATTTTTCAGCCTTTTCGAACAATACTTTTAAATTTTTAACTTCCTAAAAGTTTTTATTTATCCGGACAGAATCGCGAGGACGGTTCCGGCTCCTCTTTTTCCGGCGGAGGTGTTTTCTGCCGGATCCGGATCGCCCGCTCAGGGACGCTCTTCGCGGATTCCCCCCCCAGAAAGGAGACCAAGATGACACAAGGAGCCATGGGAAACCTCATAAACCGATACCGGGCGGTTCTCCGGAAATGCCGCGTGAAAAACGCGATGAACCGGATAGTGCTTGCCGGGGCGCTGCTTGCCGCCCCGCTTTTCGCGGAAGGCCTTTCTTCTGTCACCGGAGGTACAGGGACGGTATGGGCGGCCACATACTCCCTCGACAACCAGGCAAACGATTTCGCGCACACCGGAGCCCCTCAGAGCGATGACGCGGAAAGTTCCGGGCGTACAGGCACTGTCGGCACTGAGCACGCGGGCGATTCCATCTATGGCGGACTGGCCACGACCCCGTCTTCTCAGTCATACGATTCGATAGCCTCGGGAAACAACCTTACCATAGAGGGAGACAGCTCAACGTCCTTCAGTAAGACCGCCATCGCCGGCTATGCAAGCAACTGGGGAAGCGGGAGCAGTACAGCCAGCAATAACAATCTGACTGTGACCAACGCGCTTTTCGATAACAATGGGGCGTATATTTCCGACACAGGATTAGTCGGCGGTATGGCCGATTTCCAGAGTGGAGATGTCCTCGGCAAAGACGCAATAGCCGACAACAATACAGTTATTGTCCAGGGAGAAGGCTCAAAGGTCAGAATACGGGTCCTCGGCGCACACGCCTCGCACAATGACTACTCTCAGACCGTCGGCATAGCCCGGGCAGACAACAACCACGTTTACATTCAGGATGGAGCCAGGGTGCTGGGGGCCGTCATAGGTGCTGAAGTGCACGGCGATACGGAGCTCGAAGAAGGGTACGCCGAAGCGAACGGCAACACGGTAGAAGTGCGCAATGCCTTTATCGGCGAAGCGGACGGTTCAGGAGCCCTGTATCCCGTAACCGGCGCAACCATACATGCCAGGCGTGTCCAGAATTCCTATGGCAACAAGGTTGTGATTTCCGGCTCGGTTCTCTCTGGCGGACATGGGAATGAAGACGCAAAGAGTTCCGTGCGGGCGCTTTCCATCTTTGCCTACGCAGACCCGGTGAGTACGACGGGCAACAGCGTCGAATTCACTGATTCGGAAATTGATGGTTCCGTTTCGGGAACGTATATCGCTTCTTACGGCGGCGCAGCTGAGGCCAGCGGGACCAGGGTGACCGTGCAGGGCAGCACCGTTGGAGGATATGTCCTGGGTGATTTTGTCTATTCTTCGGGAGGCGGCGCGGCTGCGCAGACTACCGTCTCTGTTTCGGATACGCACGTGGGCGGATACGTGATCGGCGCGTATGCACGGGCCGGCGCAGACAGTTCCGGGGACGCAAAGGCGTCCGGTGCTGTCACAGTGAAGAACTCGGACATTGCCAGTGTGGTATACAGCGGCTATGCGCGCAATTCGGGCAGC
>ERZ834382.2817-NODE-2817-length-11526-cov-4.347223_pt1 | contig 11526 bp, 7 predicted proteins | sample MGYA00519692_ERZ834382 | MGnify/ENA primary metagenome ERZ834382 (study PRJEB31850, sample SAMEA3708751) | human gut metagenome | biome: human gut; feature: human-associated habitat; material: faeces | place: China | collected 2014 ...
GACGAACTGACCGCGCAGAAAGAAGCGCCCGCCGCCCCGGCAGAACCGGAAGCGGAACCGCAGAGCGAAGATGCGCCGGAAGCAGTGCAGACGACAGCAAAAACCGTATTCTACGGTGAAAAAGCATCGGTACAGTCCCTCTTTACATCATCCACAGGAAGCAGCGCAAATAACAATACTTCTTCCGGTGATGATACCCAGATGACCTACACAAAAGATGAATTGAAAAAAGCCATCAGCGAAAAAGAAAGCCAGATCCGTAATCTGAAGCTTGATCAGAAGGAAGAGGAACTCAAAGTCAAAAATACGCAGAAATCCCTGGATTCCCAGACCGTAAAAGCGACGATCAGCGGTGTGGTAAAGAAGGTTGGAAATGCAGAAAACCCGTCCAACGACGGAAGCGCCTTTATTCAGGTCAGTGGAAACGAAGGTCTGTACGTGCGCGGCTACTTAAGCGAGACGTATCTCGATCAGGTAAAAGTCGGCGATGAACTCAACGTGACTTCTTGGTCTTCGGGTGCTTTTGCAGCGGCAACCGTAACCGAGATTTCTCCGTACCCGACAACAAGCTACATGTCGTACAGCGAGACACCAGCCTCCTTCTATCCGTTCACAGCCGTTATCCCGGAAGGCGGAGAAGGTTTTGAAAACGGTGACTGGATCGAGATTGCAATCACTGTCGGAAACGATGTAGAAAACGGCAACGGCCTGTACGTCAGCAAAGAATTCATCCGCGAGGAAAACGGACAGAAATTCGTTTATATCCGGGATGAAAATGATAAATTAAAGAAACAGAATGTGGTAACCGGAAAACTTCTGTGGGGCAGTTATTACGAAGTGAAGAGCGGTCTTTCCGAAGAGGATTACATTGCATTTCCGTACGGCAAAACCGTGGTGGAAGGCGCAGACACGAAGGAATCCAGTTCATCGGATTATTACAACAGTTAAGGAGGCGCATTATGTTAGAAAATGTAAGACTTTCCTTTCAGGGAATCTGGTCACACAAAATGCGTTCCTTCCTGACGATGCTGGGTATTATCATCGGAATTGCGTCGATCATCTCAATTGTCTCCACGATCAAGGGAACGAATGAGCAGATCAAACAGAACCTGATCGGAGCTGGAAACAACAACGTGACCGTCAGCTTAAAGCAGGGCGACGGTGATTACTGGATGGACAACGGACTGCCAAGCGGCGTGTCGAAACTGTCCGATGATCAGAAAAAGCGGATCCGCGAGCAGGATCAGGTGGAAAATGCATCGTTTTACACCGAAAGAACGTATGTGAGCGGCATCGCAAAAGGAAACACAACACTGGACAGTGCGAAGGCGCTTGGCGTGGATGAAAATTATCTGTCGACGTGCGGATATCAGATTTATCAGGGACGCGGCTTTGTGGAGAGCGATTTCTCGAAGACCCACAAAGTTGTCCTCCTCGACGATACCGCAGTGCTGACACTCTTCCCGGATGAGTCGCCGGTCGGCAAAACGATCGAGATCATGGGAGAGCCGTTCACGGTGATCGGCGTGATCAAAAAAGCCGATTCGTTCCAGCCGGTCATCAATTCCAGAGATGACTACTATACGTACAATCAGGAATCTTATCCGCTGGTGCTGATGCCGGATGTCTGCTGGCCGATCGTATTCCAGTATGATGAACCGGAAAATGCCGTTGTGATGGCAAAAACGACCGAGGATATGAGCACGGTGGGAAAGACAACAGCGGATATCATGAACGAATCCGTGACCAATACAACTGATTCTCTTTCCTATCAGGCAGAGGATCTGCTGGAGAAAGCAAAGAGTCTGCAGGAGTTAGGCCAGAGCACGAACCAGCAGCTGATCTGGATCGCGAGCATTTCGCTTCTGGTCGGCGGTATCGGTGTTATGAATATTATGCTGGTATCTGTAACGGAACGTACAAGCGAGATCGGCCTGAAAAAGGCGATCGGAGCAAGAAAACGCAGAATTCTGTTCCAGTTCCTGACCGAGGCGGCGGTGCTCACCAGCATCGGCGGACTGCTCGGCGTGCTGGGCGGCATTATCATGGCACAGGTGATTTCGAGGGTATCGCAGACGCCTGTGGCGATCAGTATTCCGGCAATCATTTTCTCCGTGGTCTTCTCCATGGTGATCGGTATCGTATTCGGACTGCTGCCGTCGGTAAAAGCAGCGAACCTGAATCCGATCGATGCGCTGCGAAGAGAATAGAACAAAAAAGAGTTGAAAAATCCGTGCGGGTACAGCGTAGGTGCTGGATCCGTGCGGATTTTTTGTGCGGCGTGTGCGGATGAAACTTAAGATCTTTACTTTTTGCGGAAAGTCGGTTATACTGGAAAATAAGCGCAATTTGCGGCGCAGCAAAGAGGCATTCGAGTTTCGGATTCGGTATGTTTATGAAAATATAAGAAAGATTCAAAGACATTTCACATTCGTTTATGGTATAATCAAACAAGAGTATGACCAACGAAAAGGAGTATACGCGAATGAATATTTTGTTTTTTATCACACCGAAAAGTGAAACGGCTTATCTGTATGACGACTGCTCACTTCGGCAGGCCATCGAGAAGATCGAATATCATAAATACACGGCGGTTCCGGTACTGAACAAAAAGGGCTGCTATGTGGGAACACTGACGGAAGGAGATCTGCTCCGCATCATAAAAGAACGGTATCTGCTGAATTACCATGAAGCAGAGGATATCCCGCTCTGGCAGGTTCCGAAACGGTGGAATTATGAGTCCGTCAACATCAACAGCAACATCGAGGACCTGATCGAGATGTCCATGCGGCAGAATTTCGTTCCAGTTGTGGATGACGAGGGAATCTTCATCGGCATCATCCGAAGAAGAGATATCATCCAGTACTGTTATCAGAAAAGCGGCATCAAAGAAGAGGAAGAAGCCCGGCGCAGCGCGCGGAAACAAAACGCAGAACAGATGATTCTGCAGTAAAGAAGAAAATGAGGGAAACATTATGAAAAAACTGATCGATCTTATCCAGGAAGAGCTGGTAAAAGCCTTTACCGCTGCGGAGATGGACCCGTCCTATGCAAGGGTTTCCGTTTCCAACCGCCCGGATCTGTGCGAATACCAGTGCAACGGCGCAATGGCAGCTGCAAAAGCATACCACAAAGCACCGATCCAGCTGGCTGAAGCAGTTGTAGAAAAAGTGACCGATCACAGCGTGATCGGTGAAATTGAAGCCGTAAAACCGGGATTCATCAACCTGAAAATCAACCCGGAATTTCTGGCAGATTATCTTTCCAAAATGCAGAACGATGAAGAGCTTTCTGTAGAGAAAGCAAAAAATCCGAAAACCATCATCGTAGATTACGGCGGAGCAAACGTGGCAAAACCGCTTCACGTCGGCCATCTCCGTTCCGCGATCATCGGCGAGAGCATCAAGCGTATGGGACGCTTCATGGGCCACAACATGATCGGTGACGTTCATCTTGGAGACTGGGGTCTGCAGATGGGACTGATCATCACCGAGCTGCAGGAGCGCCATCCGGAGCTTGTTTATTTTGATGAGTCTTTTACGGGAGAGTACCCGGAGGAAGCACCGTTTACGATCAGCGAGCTCGAGGAGATTTATCCTTGCGCAAGCGGCAAATCGAAAGAGGACGAGGACTATAAGAAACGTGCACTCGAGGCAACGAGAGAGCTGCAGCAGGGCAGAAGAGGATATCGTGCGATCTGGAAACACATTATGAACGTTTCTGTTGCCGATCTGAAAAAGAACTATGGAAACCTCGACGTTCATTTCGATCTGTGGATGGGTGAGTCCGATGCACAGGAGTACATTCCGGACATGGTAGATTACCTGAAAGACAATGGTTATGCACATTATGACCAGGGCGCACTCGTTGTTGATGTCAAAGAAGAGACAGACACAAAAGAGATCCCGCCGTGCATGATCTTAAAATCCGATGGAGCAGCTCTGTATGATACGACAGACCTGGCAACCATCATCCAGCGTATGAAACTGTACAAGCCGGACGAGATCTGCTATCTGGCAGACAAACGTCAGGAGCTTCACTTCGTACAGTGTTTCCGCTGTGCAAGAAAAGCAAAACTGGTGAATGATGATACCGTTCTTTTCTTTATCGGCTTTGGTACCATGAACGGAAAAGACGGAAAACCGTTCAAGACCCGTGAGGGCGGCGTTATGCGTCTGGAGCGTCTGATCGGCGAGATCAACGATGAGATGTATCAGAAGATCGTGGAGAACCGCAGCGTAAAAGATACGGATGCAAGAGGAACGGCACAGATTGTCGGACTGTCTGCTATTAAATACGGTGACCTGTCCAACCAGGCATCGAAAGATTATGTATTCGATGTTGAGAGATTTACTTCCTTCGAGGGAAACACCGGTCCGTACATCCTGTACACGATCGTTCGTACAAAATCCATCCTCGGAAAATATAAAGAAGAGGGAAATGAACTGAAGAAAGGCGCACTTCTGGCACCGAAGAGCGACAGCGAGAAAGCTCTGATGCTTTCCGTATCCCGTTTCAACGGCGTTGTGGAGAACGCATTCGAGGAGAAAGCACCGCATAAGATCTGTGCTTATATCTACGAGCTTGCAAACGAGTTCAACCATTTCTACCACGAGACCAAGATCTTAAGTGAGCAGGATGAGGCAAGAAAAGCATCTTACCTGGCACTGCTGGATCTTGTCCGCGAGGTACTTGAGACCTGCATCGACCTGCTGGGATTCTCGGCACCGGAACGGATGTAAGATTCGTCAAGAGGGAAAAAATAGATAAAAAACAGGCGATTTTTTTGGCAGCCGTCGGCTTCTGTAGTTCTTGCGGAAACGGCGGCTGTTGTGTTATACTTACATCACGATTTTTCATCCGCTTGGACATTCGTCCTGAAAAATCGATTCTATATTACTCTATCGAAGAGCCATTCGGCTCAATTTATATCCATGTACAAAAACAGAATATCGGACTGACAAACACTTTGACGTAAAAAGAGGAGGCGGGATCATTGGAAAAGTAGAACTTCCGGGAGGGAAGTATCGCCTGCTGTCAGTGCTCGGAAGAGGGGCAACGTCTGTCGTTTATCTTGCAGAGAAAACTGGATCCGGAAAGCGGTATGCAGTCAAGGTAAGTATATGTGACAGGGAAAAACTGCGCCGGGAAGCGTTTCTTTTACAGAAGTTTTCATATCCCGGGATTCCCTGTGCGGTGGAACTTCTGGAAAGTGGGACAAAAAGCTTTCTGGTGATGGAAGCTGTAAACGGAAAATCTATCGGACAGCGTATGCGTAAGGGAGAACGGTTTTCCAGCCGGGAAATTCTGAAAACGGGAATTGCCCTGAGCGGGATTCTCTGTTATCTCCATGCACAGAACCCGCCGGTTTTCTACCGGGATCTGAAGCCGGACAACGTGATGATAACAGAGCGTGGTGAAATATACCTTGTGGATTTCGGTGCAGCCGGAACAGAAGAAACGGGTGTGGAAGTCCGTTATGGAACCCGCGGTTATGCAGCGCCGGAGCAGTATGACGGGAAGTGTGACGCCCGTTCCGATCTTTATGCACTCGGCGCACTGCTTGCGGCAATGGCGAAGCATGCGAAAAAGCGGCAGAAAAGAGGACTCTGGCGGGTGATGGAAAAGTGTATGCAGAAAAAGCCGGAGGAGCGGTATGCGTCTGCCGGAGAAGTCAAAAAGGCACTGCGGCGGCTGGAAAGAAAGCAAAAAGGCAGGAAGACTCTGCGGATCTTTGCAGTTTTTGCTTTTCTGACAGGAGGAGCGGCTGCGGTTGCCAGCAGGATGCCATGGGGGCAGTTTCCGGCGGCAGACGAATGGGAGGAGCAGGGAGATCTCTGGTTCTGCGGAAATCCGGTGGAAGAAGGCAGTCTGCCGAACTACCAGAAAGCGCGGGAAGCGTTCTTAAAGGCAGACCATCTCAGTCAGGCGGGGCGTGTGGAGCAGGAACTTGTGGAATACTGTCTGGCGGATGATGCGGCAAGGGAAAAAATGCAGATGGAGCCATTGCTGGCTGAATTTTATGATGACACGCAGCAGGAGCCGGAAAAAGAAAAACGCTGCCGCAGATATCTTGCTGTTGCAGGAATGTATTTCAGTTTTTCCGAAGAACTGGCGCGTGAAAATGACACAGACGCCATGCGGAAAGGAATCGAAGTGCTGGAAAAGGCCGCAGGCGAGAATATGGAGGGGCAGTGGGAGGCGGTTATCTGGCAGAGACTGGCGGATGCGTGCTATCTTGGCGGAAAATCCGGGGATGGGGAAAGAGAACAGGACTGGTGCCAGGAGAGTTTTCTCTATTACGAACGGCTTCTGTGCAGCAGACAGGATGGAAACCGGCGGAAAAATCTGCTCAGGGCCGCAGAGCTGGCACTTCAGTTCGACATGCAGGAAAAAACAGAACAGTACCTCAACGAGGCAGCAGAAATTCCGGGAATGGAGGAGGACATTTTTTATCAGCAGATCAGAAAAAGATGGGAGGAAGCAGGATGAGAAAAAAGACCATATGCGCAATGATGACAGGATTCCTGGCCGTCCAGGGAATCGAAGTCCATGCGGAGACACAGCAGACGACAGGCGAGGCCGCAAGTGCGGTGGAAAGCGTGGAATTAGAAGCTGAAATCATCGAGAACAGTGATGTGACAGATGCAGACGGGAAAGCCGGACCGGAGGAACTGCTGCCGGACGAAAAGTCAGAAGAAGAACCGCCTATAGAAGAGAAACCAGAGCAGGAACCAGAGCCGCCGGAAGAGAAAACAGATCCGGCAGAGACCGGAAAGAAAGAGACAGAAGAAGAAAAAATGCTTCCCCCGACGGTAATTCCGGATCCGGAGAAAGAACCAGCGGAAAGGTGGGAAGAAGAGGAGGAAGAAATTTCGGAGGATTCAGAATCGGGGAAGCCAGAAGAATTGCCGGAGGCAGGAGATATGGGTTCCGGGGAATCGGAATCAGAGGAAGGATGTGAAGAAACAGATACAAAAGAATCAGAGACAGAAGAGTCAGATTCGGAGAGAACGGATTTTGGAGAAATGGACACAGAAAAACCAGATTATGAAGATACAGGTTCAGAAAAATCCGGAACGGAAAATTTGATGCCAGAAGATTCGGAACCGGAAAAGCCTGATATGGAAGAAACGAAGCAGGAATCTCCGTCAACCGAAAAAGAGTCAGAAAATCAAACCTCGGAAACAAAAGCACCAGAAAAAGAGGAGCCTACCGTAATGCCAGATGCCGGAAAGTCAAACACAGAAAAGCAGGAACAAACGGAGCCCGGGCAATCGTCTCCGGAGAAAGAAGAACTCAAAACAGACGAACAGCTGCCCGTTGCTGCAGCCACGCCCGAGGAGGTGACCCAAGATCCAGATGATATTCCACTACAAACAGAAGAAAGCAGTCCTCCGCCTGCCGAAACTCCATCTGAGAGTGCCGGGGAGGAGCCATCTCAAATACGGCCGCAGATCATCGCCGATTTCATATTATCACAGATAGCAGACGAAGATTTCGAAGTGCCGAACCCCCTGATTATCCGCCCGGCCGACACCAGCGTCGAAATAGATCCCGGTTATACCCCGGAAATTCTGCTCGAGGGAGCCGCCGACACGGCTGAAATTCTTTCCTGCATGGTAAATGGCTCCGAAGCCGAATACGAATGGAAAGAAAACAAAATCTGTCTGAAAGCCGAGAGCCTTTCCGAAGGCTACAACCGCATCACTGTAAAAGTGCGTGGCGCAGACGGCATTGTACGAACCATGAAACCGTGGGAAGTCAACGTGAAACCAAAAACTTCCACACTTGTCAGCCAAAGAACCAGCCAGAAACCAAAAGGAACCCGCCTCTTGCAGTCCTTAAGGCGCCTCTGGAACCTGATTCGTGCCATTGCCGAAATTCAGAATCAGACCACCCGCTATCTGCGTGCACTCTGCAGAAAATAGCCTGATCCGGTTTTGTTTGTATTTCTAATTTCGATATGCTAGAATAAAAGACATGTCATACGATAAAAAAGTAAAAGAGGAAATAAGAGTATGTCAGATATGATATTATTTGATCTGGACGGAACCCTGACCGATTCCGGTCCTGGAATTACAAGATGCGTACAGTATGCGCTGGCATCCTTTGGCATCGAAGAGCCGGATCTGGAAAAACTGAACTGTTACGTGGGACCGCCGCTTCTGGAATCTTTCATGAATTTTGCAGGCCTTGGCTGCGAAGAAGCACAGCAGGCCATCACAAAATACAGGGAGCGGTACGAGGCAGAGGGCATTTTTGAAAATGAAGTATACGGGGGAATCCCGGAGGTTCTGGCGTATCTGAAAGAGCAGGGAAAAATTCTGGCGGTAGCATCGTCCAAACCGGAAAAATACGTTGAGCAGATCCTGGAGCATTTCGAAATCAGAAAGTATTTTACCGTAGTAACCGGTTCAGAAATGAACGAAACCAGAACCGACAAAGGAGAAGTCATCGCAGAGACGCTGCGCCGACTCGGAGCAGAAGACAGCCGTTCCGACGTGGTGATGGTTGGTGACAGAAGCTATGACGTAATCGGGGCAAGAGAAAACGGACTGCTCTGTGTCGGCGTATCGTATGGGTACGGCGGAAGAGAAGAACTCGAGGCAGCAGGTGCCGCAAAGGTATGTGATACACCGGAAGAACTGAAACTGCTGGCGGAGGATCCGAAAGAAGAGAAGAAAAGACGCGACCGCATCAAAAAAATGAAGCCGGAGCGTATCCCGTGGCTGACAAGAGGAGAAAGTGGAACAGGAATCTTTGCGCCGAAAGAGAAAAAAGCAGAGAATATAAAAGAAAAAAGGACAGCGAAAACAGAGCCAAAAACGGAGGAAATCGTAATTCCTATCCAGCGGAAGCTATGGCGTCTTTTAAAACCGCTTCTGACGTACGAACTGTTTCTGATCGGAGCAACCGTACTTCTGGCGCTGATCCTGATGACGTTTACGACCGGCGGTTATCTGGAAGAGCGTATGCACGCGACATCCGTTCTTGCATCAGCAATCGGCAGTCTGGCGGCGATCCCGGTTCTCTGGAAACAGTACAAAAAAGATGAAGGCATGTTCCCGAAACCGGAAAAACGGTGGAGTGCGGCAGAGGCAGCCGCCTGTATTCTGCTGGTTATGACCTTCGGCCATCTCCTGAATACTGTAATGAACGTGACCGGCTTTACCAGAATCTTTTCCGGCTATCAGGACATGGCATCAAAGATTTATGAAGGACAGAACCCGCTGCTTCTGATCCTGTCCGTCGGTGTGCTGAGCGCGGCCGCAGAGGAAATTGTTTTCCGCGGCATGATTTACCGCAGGGCAAAAGATTTCTGGGGAACCGGCTGGGGCATCGCAGCATCATGTCTGCTGTTCGGTGCATATCACGGCAATGTGACGCAGTTTGTCTATGCAGCCGTGGTAAGTGTGCTTCTGATCCTTATTTATGAGCGGTGCGGAACACTCCTTGCCCCGGTTCTTGCGCACATGGCAGAAAATATCTGGGGACTTTACCGGAGCCAGTTCGTATCCTGGATGACCCAAAAAGCACCGGCAGGTGCATGGATGTTCATCTTTTTGGAAGCGGTAATCTGCGCCGGAACGTTCTGGTATCTGTTTTTAAAGGATAAACAGGGAAAAACACAAAAATAACAGAAAAAAAACCGCAGAATCCGCGAAAAAAATGCTTGTCATGAAAAAAACTCTGTGATACAATCTTACTGTTGCACAATAAGCACCCATGCGGTACCAAGGATGGTGCCTGTTTTTTGAAAAACAGGTTCCAAGGTGAAAAAACATGGGGAAGAATAAAACCATAAGGAGATAAAACAATGAGCGTAATTTCAATGAAACAGTTACTGGAAGCCGGTGTTCATTTCGGACATCAGACAAGAAGATGGAATCCTAAAATGGCTCCGTACATCTACACAGAGCGTAATGGTATCTACATCATCGACCTGCAGAAATCTGTAGGAATGGTAGATGACGCATACAAAGCTGTTGCAGACATCGCAGCAGACGGCGGCACAATCCTTTTCGTAGGAACCAAAAAACAGGCTCAGGACGCTATCGCTGTTGAGGCAGAGCGCTGCGGAATGTACTATGTAAACGAGAGATGGCTCGGCGGTATGCTGACCAACTTCAAAACCATCCAGAGCCGTATTGCAAGACTGAAAGCAATCGAGACCATGGAGCAGGATGGCACCTTCGAAGTTCTTCCGAAAAAAGAAGTCATTGAGTTAAAGAAAGAGCTTGCAAAACTGCAGAAAAACCTTGGCGGTATCAAAGAAATGAAGAGACTGCCGGACGCTATCTTCGTAGTAGATCCGAAAAAAGAGAGAATCTGCGTACAGGAAGCTCATACACTGGGAATTCCGCTGATCGGTATCTGTGATACAAACTGCGATCCGGAAGAGCTTGACTATGTAATTCCGGGTAATGACGACGCTATCCGTGCCGTAAAACTGATCGTTTCCAAAATGGCAGACGCAGTTATCGAGGCAAAACAGGGCGAGGCTGAGGAAGCTGCATACGAAGAAGCAGCAGAGACAGACGCTGAATAATTTACGCGAAGTAATGAACTGGGGGGAACTTGAAATTCAGGTTCCCTTCGGCGAATCTCACAATAGCAGACCGGCATGAAGATGCAGTCTGCTGAATCACGTATACGGAGGAATAAAACAATGGCTATTACAGCAGCAATGGTAAAAGAGTTAAGAGAAGTAAGCGGTGCTGGTATGATGGACTGCAAGAAAGCTCTTACAGCTACCGAAGGTGATATGGACAAAGCAATGGAGTTCCTGAGAGAAAAAGGACTTGCTACTGCTCAGAAAAAAGCTGGCAGAATCGCAGCTGAGGGTATCGTTATGCTGAACGTATCCGAGGATGGAAAGAAAGCTGTCGCTGTAGAAGTAAACGCTGAGACAGACTTCGTTGCAAAGAACGAGAAATTCCGTGGCTATGTAGCACAGGTTGCAGAGCAGGCTATGGATACAACTGCAGCAGACGTAGAAGGATTTCTGGCAGAGCCTTGGAAATTCGATACCAACGAGACCGTTGGCGAAGAGCTGGCTCATCAGATCGCTACCATCGGCGAGAACATGAACATCCGTCGTTTCCAGCAGGTAAAAGAGGAGAACGGTTTCGTTGCTTCTTATACTCATATGGGCGGTAAAATCGGTGTTCTGGTTGACGTTGAGACAGATGTTGTAAACGATGACCTCAAAGAGATGGCTAAAAACGTTGCAATGCAGATTGCAGCTCTTCGTCCGCAGTACACAAGCCGCGACGAAGTAAGCGCTGATTACATCGAACATGAGAAAGAAATCCTCATGGCTCAGATTCAGAACGACCCGAAAGAGTCTCAGAAACCGGAAAAAGTTATCCAGGGAATGATCCAGGGCCGTATCAACAAAGAGCTCAAAGAGATCTGCCTGCTTGACCAGGTATACGTAAAAGCAGAAGACGGAAAACAGTCCGTAGCTCAGTACGTAGCACAGGTTGCTAAAGCAAACAACGCAACCGTAGCAGTAAAAGG
>ERZ834382.2820-NODE-2820-length-11520-cov-3.538945_pt1 | contig 11520 bp, 11 predicted proteins | sample MGYA00519692_ERZ834382 | MGnify/ENA primary metagenome ERZ834382 (study PRJEB31850, sample SAMEA3708751) | human gut metagenome | biome: human gut; feature: human-associated habitat; material: faeces | place: China | collected 2014 ...
GTGGAATTTATGCTCTTAAGAAGTATATAACATCTGATCCTGCCAACAGAAAAAGATTATTGGAAGGAATGGAAAGAGAACTTGAAGTTTTAAAGAACTGCACTCATCCGGTCCTTCCAAAAATTTTTGACTTAATAAAGATTGAAGATGCATTTTTTCTGGTAATGGAATATATAGATGGAATTGATTTAAAGAAATATGTGGATGAATATGGAACATTATCTACAAAAATGCTTGTAAAAGTTATGGAACAGGTATGCAGTGGCTTTTATTATCTTCATAGTTTGTCGCCGGCAATAGTTTATAGAGATTTAAAGCCGGCTAATATTATTTTGTGTAAGGATGGAAGAATTAAGCTTATTGATTTTGGCATAGCAAAAAGATACAGAACAGATATTGATGTGGATAAGCTTGCCTTGGGAAGTAAGGGCTTTGCGGCACCGGAGCAGTTTGGCGATAGCAAAGGGAAGGGGCTTTATAATACTGACATTAGGGCAGACATATATGGAATAGGTACAACAATGTACTATTTAAAAACTGCAAAAACATATAATTCAGTGTCAGGCAGTAAATCACTTTACAGTTTTAAAGACTATTTTAAAACAAGCCATAAACTTAGAAAGATAATAAAAAAATGTACAAGAAATAATCCTGATTTAAGATATCAGAGCTGTATTGAAATACTTTGTAGCATTAAAACCTTGCATATTATTGGAAAATAATTTATTCTTTATAGTATGAAAATATGAAAAAATGGGAAGCCAATGGAGGTAATGAATGAATTTACAGGAAACAAAAGCAAAATTGGAAAAGTATAATCAGTCTCAGTTATTAAAGTATTATGATGAACTTGATGAAAACCAGAGACAGTCTTTATTAAAGCAGATAGATGAAATTGATTTTGATTTGCTTAAGTTAATTGAAGATGGCGGAAAAGAAACTGAAAAAGGTGTTATCACACCCCTTGACGATGCAGTAAGCATTGCTGATATTGAAGCAAACAAAGATAAATACACAGATATAGGTACGGAAGCAATTAAAGAGGGAAAAGTTGCAGCTTTACTTTTAGCAGGTGGAATGGGTACAAGACTTGGCTCAGATAAGCCTAAGGGAATGTACAATATTGGTCTTACCAGGGACGTATATATTTTTGAAATGCTTATTAAGAATTTAATGGATGTTGTTAATCAGACAGGTGCGTGGGTTCCACTTTATATTATGACAAGTGAAAAGAACAACGATGACACAGTTAAGTTCTTTGAAAAAATGAACTATTTTGGTTATGATAAGAATTATGTTGATTTCTTTGTACAGGAAATGGCTCCTGCAGCATCTTTTGATGGCAAGATTTTCTTGGAAGACAAGGATAGAATTTCAACCTCACCTAATGGCAATGGTGGATGGTTTATCTCATTCGTTAAGGCAGGTCTTTGTGAAAAAGCTAAGAAGGCAGGAGTTGAATATATTAATATTTTTGCAGTTGATAATGTTTGCCAGAGAATGGCTGATCCTTGTTTCGTAGGTGCCATGATTGATGGCGGATACCGTTCAGCAGCAAAGGTTGTTTCTAAGGCTACACCTGAAGAAAAGGTTGGTGTACTATGCTTAGAAGATGGAAAGCCATCTATTGTTGAATATTATGAATTAACTGAAGATATGAGATACCAGACTAAGGCAGACGGAGAACTTGCATACAAGTATGGTGTTATCTTAAATTATTTATTCAACATTGAAGATTTAGAAAAGAATATGAACAATAATCTTTCAGTGCATGTTGTAAAGAAGAAGATTGCTCACATTGATGAAAATGGTAATGCAGTAAAACCTGAAACTGAAAACGGATTCAAGTTTGAAACATTAGTACTTGATATGGTACATATGATGGATAATTGTCTTGCTTACGAAGTTGTAAGAGAGAAAGAATTTGCACCTATCAAGAATAAAACTGGTGTTGATTCTGTTGAATCAGCCCGTGAATTACTTAAATTAAACGGAGTAACATTGTAATGAAAAAATTATTAGAACTTATTACAGAAGAGTTTGAAAAAGCTTTTGAAAAGAATGAATATGACAAAAAATTAGGTAAGGTTGTTGTATCTAACAGACCTGATCTTTGTCAGTATCAGTGTAATGGGGCAATGGCAGGTGCAAAGCTTTACCACAAGGCACCTATTATGATTGCTAATCAGGCTGTTGAGTCATTACAGGACAATGAAATGTTTGAATCAGTTGAAGCAGTTATGCCGGGGTTCATTAATATTAAATTAAATAGTGAATTCGTAGCTAAATATCTAAACGATATGAAGGAAGCTGACAAGTATGGATGCGAAAACAAGGCACCTGAAACTATTGTAATTGATTACGGTGGAGCTAATGTAGCTAAGCCTCTACATGTTGGACATTTGCGTTCAGCAGTTATTGGTGAAAGTGTTAAACGTATTGAAAGATTTATGGGTAATAAAGTTATTTCTGATGTTCATTTGGGAGACTGGGGACTTCAGATGGGACTTATTATTACAGAGCTTGAATGTCGTAAACCTGATTTAGTTTATTTTGATGAATCATACACAGGAGAATACCCTGAAGAGGCACCATTTACAATTTCTGAATTAGAAGAGATTTATCCATGTGCCAGTGCTAAGTCTAAAGTTGATGAAGAGTTTAAAGAAAAAGCACATCAGGCAACATTAAAGCTTCAGAGTGGATATGCTCCATATACAGCTATTTGGAAACATATTATGAAAGTTTCTGTTGAAGATTTAAAGAAGAATTATGGAAACTTAAATGTTGATTTTGATTTATGGAAGGGTGAAAGTGATGCTCAGCCATATATTCCGGGACTTATTCAGGATTTAATTGACAAGAAGTTAGCTTATGAAAGTCAGGGAGCTTTAGTTGTTGACATTTCAAAGGAAGATGACACAAAGGAACTTCCACCATGTATCGTTAGAAAGTCAGATGGCGCGGCTTTATATGCAACATCAGATCTTGCAACAATTATCCAGAGAGAACAGGATTACAAGCCTAACCATTATATTTATGTAGCTGACAAGCGTCAGGAATTACATTTTACACAGGTATTCCGTGTATCCAAGAAAGCTAACATTGTAGACGAAAATACTAAGATGGAATTTTTAGGTTTCGGTACAATGAATGGCAAAGACGGCAAGCCATTTAAAACAAGAGATGGCGGTGTAATGCGTCTTGAAAGTCTTATTGCACAGATTAATAAAGCTGTATACGATAAGATTATGGAAAACCGTACAGTAAGTGAAGAAGAAGCTAATAACACAGCTAAGATTGTAGGACTTGCAGCACTTAAGTATGGAGATTTGTCAAACCAGGCATCAAAGGATTATATCTTTGATATTGACAGATTTGCTTCATTTGAAGGAAATACAGGCCCATACATTCTTTACACAATAGTACGTATTAAGTCAATTCTTGAAAAATACAAAGCTGAAAGCGGAAACGCAGATGTAAACCTTCCTGTAATCAACACGGACAATGGCTCACAGATGCAGTTAATGCTTGAAGTAGCTAAGTTTAATGAAATAATTGAAAATGCAGCAGAAGAACTTGCTCCACATAAGATTTGCTCATATGTATATGATTTATCTAATGCATTTAACAGATTCTATCACGAAACAAAGATTCTTGCTGAAGAAGATCAGACTAAGAAGGCAGGATACATTGCATTAATCAATCTTACAATTAATGTACTTGAACAGTGCATAGACTTGTTAGGATTTAGTGCACCTGACAGAATGTAGTGGGAAGAAGAACAGTGGAATAGAGAAAAATATAAGAATCAATCCTGTAGTTGATTACATTATTGTAATTAATTGGCTGCAGGGTTGATTTTTTTTGTGTAGTGGGGGGACATTAAAAAATCCCTACAGCTTCAATAAAAGAAACTGTAAGGATTTTTATTTTCAATAATCTTATTTAGAAGCGCTTGTTTCAGCACTTGTAGCTGTTGTAGCAGCTTCAGTTGAAGCATCACTTGTTTTGCCCTGAACGTTTGAGTCGCCGTTTTTAATTAACTGCTGTCTTAAACTTTCAATAGCTTCTTTTGAAAGGGTGCTTCCCTGTGTTGTTGTGGCAGGAGTATAAAGTCCTGTGTCAATAGCAACAGAATATCCGATATAACCAATAAATGCTATAGCAATAAGTGTTGCAACAACGTATGCTGCAATCTTTTTAAAGTTACGCTTCTTAACATTTTTCTTTCTGTTGTATTTTTCCTGTTTATGCTTGTCTACTTTTGCCTGACTCATTATATGTACCTCACAAAAATTTAATAAATTCTTAAAATATTATAAATCAAAAGTTACTGTAAAACAAGGGCAAACTATGTTATACTACAAATAATGCTATAAACAGTAATTTTAGAAAAAAGATAAGTTATATTAAAAATTAATTAAGAAAAAGATAAGTTTATACTAAACTTGTTAAAAAACAAGTTACATTAAAACAATTAAACAGAGATTGTTTTAAAACACAGGAGAAATATATGAATAACTACGATGTGATTATTTTTGACTTAGATGGAACATTAAGTAATTCAAAAGAGGGAATTACCAAGTCAGTTCAATATGCTCTCTCAAAGTTTGGAATTGAAGAGCCTGATTTAGATAAATTAGAGCATTTTATAGGCCCTCCGTTGGTTGATGAATTAATGAAAAGTTATGATTTTACGAGAGAACAGGCGTTGGAAGGTGTTGAATTTTATAGAGAAAGATACAAGCCTATAGGGATATATGAAACAGAAATATATCCGGGAACTGAAGAAATGCTTGAGATGTTAAAGGGTAATGGTAAGTATATTGCATTGGCAACTTCTAAACCACTTCCTATGGCTGAGGAAGTTCTTAAGTATTTAAAGATTTACAGCTATTTTGATAAAGTTATGGGAGCTGAGCTTAAAGGACCAAGACAGAGCAAAGTTGATGTACTTGAAGCATTGTTTGATGAGATGCCTGACAGCATAACTAAGAAGCAGTGCATTATGATAGGTGATACATGTTTTGACATTGATGGCGCTAATACTGTTGGTATTGATTCAATAGGTGTTGATTACGGATTTGGCGACAATGACGAAATGCTGGTTCATGGAGCTAAAGCCATAGCTTATTCTGCCACAGAACTATGCAATATGTTGTTAAAATAAAAGTTATAAAGAATTTTAAATAGAATTAAATCATACAAATTTTAAAACGTAATTAAATTGCACAGAAGAGCATAGATAATTGTTTTCATACAAAGACACAAAAAGATAACAATATATAGATATAATGTATAAGTGTATAAAGCACAGAATTGAGGAAAAAAATGAGACAGAAAATAACAGCAGGAAGACTTTGGGGATTGATTAGCCCAATGGTTTTGTATATGATAGTTCAAGTAGTAGTATCAGGGATAGTAACATTTGGAATTATATTTGCAGCTAATTTTGTGTTACATGATTATGCTACTTTTTCAGCATCAAAGATTGGCATGAAAATAGCAGAGGAAAATATTTTACTTGAGTTGTTAATATCACAGATTATAACAGCACCGGTATTAATTAAATGGTTAAAAGATGACATAAATTTGGATAAAGAAACAGGATTTTTTAAGAAGTTTAAAAGAACATCAGCATTTAAATTTTTACTTATAATTCCTTTTGGAATAACAACAATGTTTTGTGCCAATTATTTTGTTTCTATTCTACAGATGTTTATGCCGAAATTTATGATTGATTCATATGTAGGCACATCAGAGGCACTTACAAGCGGTCCGTTTATAATACAGGCATTGGCAACAGCTGTTGGTGCGCCTATTGTAGAAGAATTAATGTTTAGAGGTGTTATTTATAGAAGACTTAGAAGAATGGCCGGAGTAATTCCGTCAGCAATTATCGTATCATTGCTTTTTGGTGTATATCACGGAAACTGGATACAGGCACCATATGCATTTTTGTTAGGCATGGCATGTGTTTATGTATATGAAAGATACAAGAGCATAATTGCACCAATGATTTTGCACGGAACAGCCAACTTTGTTGCAGTATTAATAACTTTTTTTGCAACAATTTCAGGAGAAAGCGTGGTTGATCAGCATATTACTTACTCAGTACAGGACTTAATTGTGCTTATAGTTTTTGTAATAATAACAGGTTTATTAACATTTTTATTATATAGAGTAATCAACAAAAAAGTAGTACCAGAGGAAATAAATTAAAAAGCATATTTCCCGACAATTGCCCACACAAAGGGGAGGGGCGGTACAGATTAGGAGGACAGGTAATGAAATTATTGACGATTACAATTCCATGTTATAATTCACAGGATTACATGGAAAAAAGTATTTGTAGTGCGTTAACAGGTGGAGACAGAGTTGAAATTATTATTGTAGATGACGGTTCATCAGATAACACATTGCAGATTGCAAAGAAGTATGAAGAAAAGTTTCCTAACATTGTAAGAGTAATTCATCAGGAAAACGGTGGACATGGAGAAGCTGTAAACACAGGAATTAAGAATGCAACAGGTTTGTATTTTAAGGTAGTTGACAGCGATGACTGCCTTGGAAGAAAAGCACTTGAAAAAGTATTAAATCTTTTGGAAGAAATGGTTGCAAAAGATGCAGGTCTTGATATGCTTGTGTCTAATTTTATGTATGACAAGCAGGGTGCAAGACACAAGAAGATTATGAGATACAGAAGTGCCATGACACCGGGCAAAATGCTTGGTTGGGAAGATATTCATTTTGGAAGAACACAGTATTTGCTAATGCATTCAGTTATTTACAGAACAAAGATTCTTAGAGAATGTGGAATGGAACTTCCAAAGCATACATTCTATGTTGACAACATTTATGTATTCCAGCCGTTGCCATATGTAAAGAATATCTATTACTTAGATGTTTGCCTTTACAAATATTTTATCGGAAGAGATGACCAGTCAGTTCATGAATCAGTTATGATTAAAAGACTTGACCAGCAGTACAGGGTTACAAAGCTTATGCTTGAAATCTACAATAGCAGTCCAAAGGACCAGAAGAACGCAAATGATGCAATGATTCATTATTTTGATATGATGATGTGTGTATCTTCAATTCTTTCAATTAGAGAAGGCTCTGAGGAAAGATTAAAGGACAAAGAAAAGCTTTGGAAACAGCTTGAAGAAGCAAATCCTGAATTATATGGAATAGTAAGAAATTCACTTCTTGGAAGAACAATGAATCTTCCGGGAAAGTTTGGTAGAAAGTGTTCTGTAGTAGGATATAAGGTTGTAAACAAATTCTTTGGATTTAATTAAGAATAATATTTTTTAGAAAAATAAAACAATTAAAAATTTGTTATGTTAAGGGGTTATCGTTTTGCGTTATGAACTGCTAGTGCGATTGCCCCTCATCTTATTCCTACCAATGTGGTTGAGATTGATATAAAGATTAGCTAATGTTATAATAGTTAGATAATTATAACATTAACCAGAGTGATAAGAAGATTATAGTTAAATATATAACAATACATGGAGAACGCTTTATGACAGAAGACAAAAAGATTAAGATTGGAAAATTATGCAACAAAATAGCCACGGTGCTTTTTGTTCTTTTTTTTATAGATACTTGTGTTATGCCTATAATGAACAAAAGATTTTTTATAACATCAGTTGTAATTATAGCAATTCTATTTGCTATTTGCAGTATCACAAGTCATATTTTATTAAAAGATTATAAACCGGAATAAATGTTCCGGTTAAAGGATTGCAAGCATGAATTAATGAAAATTTAGCTCTTGCAATTCTATTTATATAAGAAAAAAAGATATTTATTTAAGGAGCAAAAAAATGGAAAACAACAAAGGAACAATTTGTGTTCAGGGTGGATGGAAGCCAACTAAGGGAGAGCCAAGAGTTCTTCCAATTTACCAGAGTACAACTTTTAAGTATGACACATCTGAACAGATGGGAAGACTATTCGATTTAGAAGACAGCGGATATTTCTACACAAGATTACAGAACCCAACAAACGATGCGGTGGCATCAAAGATTTGTGAACTTGAAGGTGGTGCTGCAGCTATGCTTACATCTTCAGGTCAGGCAGCTAATTTTTATGCTGTATTTAATATTTGTGAAGCGGGAGATCATTTTATCTGCTCTTCAAATGTTTACGGAGGAACCTTTAATCTTTTTGGAGTAACAATGAAAAAGATGGGAATAGATGTAACATTTGTTGATCCTGATATTTCACCGGAAGATTTGGAAAAAGAGTTCAGACCAAATACAAAATGTGTTTTTGGAGAATCAATTTCAAATCCGTCTCTTGTTGTATTTGATTTTGAAAAATTCAGCAAGGCAGCCCACGCTCATGGAGTGCCACTTATTGTTGACAATACTTTCCCAACACCTATTAATTGCAGACCTTTTGAATATGGAGTTGACATTGTTACACATTCAACTACAAAATATATGGATGGTCATGCTATGGCAGTAGGCGGAGCAATTGTAGACAGTGGCAATTTTGACTGGAAAGCACACGCAGACAAGTTTCCTGGAATGACTGAACCGGATGATTCATATCATGGAATTGTTTATGCAGAAAAATTCGGTAAGGCAGGATATATTACAAAAGCTACAGCACAGGTAATGAGAGATTTAGGCTCAATTCCAGCACCAATGAACTCATTCCTGCTTAATGTAGGACTTGAAACATTACACCTTAGAATGCCTAAACATTGCGAAAATGCATTAAAGGTAGCTAAGTGGCTTAAGAATAATGACAAGGTGGCTTGGGTTAACTATCCGGGACTTGAAGGAGACAAATACTACGATTTGGCACAGAAATATATGCCTAACGGAACTTGTGGAGTATTAACATTTGGAATTAAGGGTGGACGTGAAGCGTCAATTAAGTTTATGGACAACCTTAAATTCGTGGCAATTGTTACACACGTAGCAGATGCACGTTCATGCGTACTTCATCCGGCAAGTCATACTCACAGACAGATGACAGACGAGCAGTTAATCGAAGCAGGTGTACAGCCTGATTTAATTAGATTTTCTGTAGGAATTGAAGATGCAGAAGATATAATCGCAGATTTAGAGCAGGCACTAAATGCATAAAATTAAAGAATTTGATTATAAACTCTTGCCAGGAGCGGTATCATATGAAAATCTAAATTATAAGTTACTAATCAAGGAGCATAGATTATGAAATTCAGACCGTGTATAGACATACATAATGGAAAAGTAAAACAGTTAGTAGGCGGAAGCCTTAAGGATAAAGGAAATCAGGCGGATGAAAATTTTGTATCAGAAAAAGATGCAGCCTATTATGCTAATCTTTACAAAAAAGATGGCATAAAAGGCGGTCATATTATAATTTTAAATGCCGGAGGTTCTGAGTTCTTTAAGGAATCAAAAAAGCAGGCGTTGGCTGCACTTAAGGCATATCCTAATGGAATGCAGATAGGCGGAGGCGTTACGGCAATTAATGCAGACGACTACATAAGAGCTGGTGCGACTCACGTAATAGTAACATCTTTTGTTTTTAAAGACGGAAGAGTTAATTACGGCAATCTTAAAAGCCTTGTAAAAGCTGTTGGAAAAGAACATATTGTTTTGGATTTAAGTTGTCGAAAGAAAGACGGGCAATATTATATAGTTACAGACAGATGGCAGAAGTTTACTGATGAAGTGGTAAACCTTGAAACTTTGAAAAAGCTGTCAGAATATTGTGATGAAATTCTTGTACACGGTGTTGATGTGGAAGGCAAATCAGGCGGAATGGAAGAAGAACTTGTTGAAATGTTGTCTAAGTTTACAGACATTCCAATAACATATGCCGGCGGAATAGGTTCAAAAGAACAGATTGAGAAGTTTGCTGAAATTTCACAGGGCAATCTGGATTTTACAATTGGCAGTGCACTTGATTTGTTTGGTGGAAAGTTAAGTTATGATGAAATCGTAGAGGAGTATAATAAATAATATCTTATAATATTTTTTGAAAAAGCTTCCATACTACATAGAGAGTAGTATGGAGGTTTTTTTATGGATGAAATTAAAGAATATGGTCAGGTAAAACTTGATCACAATAATAATCACAAGAATATATTTTTGTTAAGCATAATCGGAGAAATAGAGGGGCACGAAAATGTGGCATCAGGTACTAAGGCTACCAAATATGAACACATCTTGCCAATGCTTGCAAAAATCGAAGACGATCAGGATATAGACGGTTTACTGATTATATTAAATACAGTTGGTGGAGATGTGGAGTGTGGACTTGCCATTGCGGAAATGATTGCAAGTCTAAGCAAACCAACAGTTTCACTTGTACTTGGAGGAAGTCATTCAATAGGAGTGCCGTTAGCGGTATCTGCTGATTATTCATTTATTGTGCCAACAGGAACAATGGTAATACATCCGGTAAGAATGAATGGTATGTTTATAGGAGTGCCGCAGACCTACGAATATTTCAAAAAAATACAGGAAAGAATAAATGATTTCGTAATCAATCACTGTCACATTCGCGAAAACAGATTTTCAGAATTAATGAATGAAACTGAAATTCTGACAAAAGATGTGGGCAGTATTCTCGTTGGCAAGCAGACAGTTAAGGAAGGCATAATTGATGAAATCGGCGGGCTGAAAGATGCAATGAAGAAACTGTATGAGATGGTTGATAGGGAAAGTAATAAGTAGATTTGTCCCGATGATTAAAGAAATGAGTAATTGTATGAGTGGCAGTATGAGCAATTGTATGAGTGGTTGCGTAAGTAGTTGTATAAGTAGTCATAATTGAGCATCGGAAGTTGATAAAAAACTTGTTTTAAAGAATGTACCACCATGGCGTAAGGCTGTGGTGGTACAAAATAAAAACTCAATAACAAGTATTTATCACGTTCAAATATTAGCATTATTACTAAAAGTTTGCTATAATATAAAAGTTATATTAAATTTTAGCGGACACAATGTAAGGCATCGTTGTTGAAGTTATTAGATTGAAAAATTTACAGAAATCTATATATGAAATATATGGAAAACACACAGATAATAGATAATTCACAGATAATAGATATCACACAGAAGAATAGGAGTTACACAATGAATAATTTCTTTGGTATGTTAGCCAGAATGAAATATATCAATCGCTGGGGATTGATGAGAAATACAAAAACTGAAAATATTGCAGAGCATAGCTTGGAAGTGGCAATTATAGCCCATGCTTTGGCAGTGATTGGCAATACTTATTTTGGAAAAGAGTTGGATGCTGAGCATATAGCAATGCTTGGAATTATGCATGACACAACAGAGATTATAACAGGGGATTTGCCAACACCGATTAAGTATTATGCACCTGAAATAAGAGATGCATACAAGAAGGTTGAAAATGTGGCGGCCTGCCAGTTGATTTCAGAGTTGCCGGAAGAAATGCAGAATGCATATGAAAAAATATTAATCGATAATGATGACATTAATTGGAAATATGTAAAGGCGGCAGATAAGATGTCTGCATATATTAAGTGCATAG
>ERZ834382.2852-NODE-2852-length-11387-cov-2.375750_pt1 | contig 11387 bp, 10 predicted proteins | sample MGYA00519692_ERZ834382 | MGnify/ENA primary metagenome ERZ834382 (study PRJEB31850, sample SAMEA3708751) | human gut metagenome | biome: human gut; feature: human-associated habitat; material: faeces | place: China | collected 2014 ...
ACGATACTTCCGTCAGGGAGCGTGACCCGTCCTTTTACTCCTTTATTGGTATGGTATTCCAATTGGGCTAATTGCTGATTTTCCAGAAAATGGATTTCTTGCCGATAGTCATTGAATTGATGGAATATTTGAAAGGAAAGAAGCAGGATCAATGAAGCGGCAATGCCATAACCCAGGATTCGCCGGTTTTGTTTACGGTGGCGGATTTTGCGGGAGTATTGCTCGCTTCCGGAGCTTTGGTCTCGGGTAACTTACTTATGACCCATGTGTTTTTTAATCGATTGAATTTCAGTCGATTGTCAGGATGCTCTTCCAGCCAATTCAGGATCCTTATTTTCTCCCCCTCTGTCGCTTGTCCCGTTATATATTTGAGTAATAACTCTTCATTCATAAGTATTGGGAATCTTTTTGGTAAATATACACTTAAATCTACAACTACCCTAAATAAAATTTTGGATTTTTTTAATTTAAGTGAGTAAAGGGATTAATCCGAAACACAAAAGTATCAGGTAGTCTTTCAGTTTATGCCGCATGTGAGCGAGTGCTTTAGTCATGTGGTATTCGACGGATTTGACCGATAAATCGATTTCCTGTGCGATTTCTTCATAGGTCATTTCCTGGTCCCGGCTCATTTTATAAATTATTCTCGTTTTTTCGGGCAACTCAGAGAGGGCCTGTCCGATCAGTTGTTCCAGTTCCTGCATTTGAACGGTATCGAAAGTTTCGTCGGAAAGAGCCGAATAATTAGCCATGGTTTCCCGGGCTGTCAGGCTATCGCTATATTTTTGTTCTGCGATCTTTTTTCTTAATACATTCAGGCATTTGTGTTTGGCAATGGTTAGAATAAAAGCTTGTACGCTGAGGTCCGGACGGATTTCAGTTCTTTTTTCCCATAATGTAACGAACGTTTCCTGAGCAATTTCGCGGGCTTCTTCCGGATCGGGAAGATATTGCTGTGCAAAAAACAGGGTACGCGTGAAATAATCCCGGTATAATCCTTCGAAGAAGGTCACTTCCGCTGACTTCAGGAATTTATGGATACTATTCCTTAAAGGTTTCATGTTGTTTTTCTCCCGTTTTTATGATAACACCACATTATCATGAATCGACAAAGATAAATAAAAGAGAAAGAGGATTTTACATCGTATTCAAAAAGGTTGTGAAAAAATAATAAGATTCGGGTAGTCAAATAAAAAAAACTGCCCGGTTTTCCGGGCAGTTCCCTCATGGTAAGGTGAGAAAAAGGTTTATAATTGATGAATTGTTTTAAGTTCGGCCATACCGGTTTGTACGGCTTCGATATTCATCGGTATTAAATTGTGGTGACGGGCCGGAAGAGATTTCTTCAACCCTTTCTCCAAATTATCCAGGTTAATGATCGGTTTTACTTTCAGGAATCCTCCCAATATGATCATGTTGAAGATTTTCGGATTACCTCCCTCAGCAGCCAGGCGGGCACCTTCGATCTGATAGATGTTGATGTCTTTCCGGGTAGGATGGTGGGTAATACCGTTCGGATCGTATATCAGGGTTCCTCCTGCTTTTACCAGGGGCTCGAATTTATCCATAGACTGCTGGTTGAGTACAATGGCCGAGTCGAAGGCATTCAATACCGGTGAACTGATCCGTTCGTCACTGATGATCACCGTAACATTGGCTGTACCTCCGCGCATTTCAGGACCGTAGGAAGGCATCCAGGATACTTCCTGATCTTGCATGATGCCGGAATAAGCCAGGATCTTTCCCATAGAAAGTACCCCCTGTCCTCCAAATCCGGCTATAATAATTTCTTCTGTCATAAAAACAATAATTTACATTTTTGGTCTTTAGTCTCTAGCCTTTTAGCTTTTAGCTTCCAGCCTTTCGCCTTTAGCATTCTAGCCTTTTTTTTAGATGTCTTTGATGTCCCCGAGCGGATATTTTTCAAACATATGTTCTTTCATCCACTTATTGGCGTCGACGGGAGTCATCTTCCAACCGGAGTTACAAGTACCTACAACTTCTACGAAGGAGAGGCCTTTTTGTAAACGGGTATTTTGGAATGCCTTTTTCAGCGCATTTTTTGTTTTCCGTACAGCAGCAGGTGTTTCTGCACTTTGACGGGTAACATAACAGGTTCCGTCGAGTTGTGCCAATAATTCGGTGATCTTCATCGGGAAACCATTCAGTTTGGCATCACGTCCGTATGGTGTGGTCGAGGTCACCTGTCCCAACAAGGTGGTAGGAGCCATTTGGCCTCCGGTCATACCGTAAATAGCGTTGTTAATAAAAACCACTACGATATTTTCTCCCCGGTTACAAGCATGCATGATTTCTGCACATCCGATAGATGCCAGGTCACCGTCTCCCTGATAAGTAAATACATATTTTTCGGGGTGCAGGCGGCTGATGGCGGTAGCTACGGCAGGTGCACGGCCGTGAGCGGCTTCAGCCCAGTCGATATCGATATAATTGTAAGCGAATACGCTACATCCTACCGGAGAAACACCGATGGTCTGATCCTGGATGTTCAGCTCTTCGATCACCTCCGCGATCAATTTATGAACTACGCCGTGAGTACAACCCGGACAGTAGTGCATAACGTTGTCAGTGAGGAGTTTGCTCTTTTGGAGTACGAGGTTTTCCTCTTTTATAATGTCTGTTAGTTCCATCTTATCGTTCCTCTTAAATCTTAAATTTATTTTTCAGTGCTTCCACGATCTCTTCCGGAGTAGGTACAACACCACCCATACGGCCGTAGAAATCTACTTTCACTCTTCCGTTGACAGCCAACCGTACGTCTTCAACCATTTGTCCGGCACTCATTTCTATTGAAAGGAAACTTTTGGTTTTAGCGCATAGATCCGAAATGGCTTGTGTCGGGAAAGGATAGAGGGTGATCGGACGTAACAGTCCTACTTTGATACCTTCCTGGCGGGCTAATTGGATGGATTTTTGGCAAATACGTGCACAAGAACCGTAAGCTACGAAAATGTAGTCGGCATCCTCACAATTGAGTGCTTCGTAGCGGACTTCGTTGGCTTCGATTTCGCGGTATTTCCGTTGAAGTTTTTCGTTGAATACTTCCTGACGGTGTGCTTCCAGTTCCAAAGAAGTGATGATATGATGATTCCGGTTTTTCTTTTTACCGGTCAGTGCCCAATCGCCCGATATTTTTTCGATTTCTTCATCTGTCCATCTCGGCGTATAGTCCGGAAGGACTACTTTTTCCATCATCTGACCGATCACGCCATCGGCCAATACCATAGCCGGATTACGATATTTAAAAGCCAGCTCGAAACCCAATACGACAAAATCACTCATTTCCTGAACCGATGCGGGGGCAAGAACGATCAGGTGATAATCACCGTGTCCACCACCTTTGGTCGCCTGAAAGTAGTCACTTTGTGAAGGTTGAATCGTACCTAAGCCAGGGCCTCCACGCATAACGTCGACTACCAAGCAAGGTAATTCCGCTCCGGCGATATAAGTGATACCTTCTTGTTTTAAGCTGATACCCGGACTAGAGGAAGAGGTCATTACTTTTTTACCACAAGATGCACCGCCATATACCATATTGATCGCGGCCAGTTCGCTTTCTGCCTGCAATACCACCATGCCTGTCTCTTCCCATGGTTTGCGCAACATGAGGGTTTCCATGACTTCAGATTGCGGGGTAATCGGGTAACCAAAATAACCATCGCATCCGCAACGAATGGCGGCTTCTGCGATTACTTCATTACCCTTCATTAATTTTACTTCTGCCATTTTTTCGGTAGTTTTATATTATTCTACATTTTTTTTATAGACAGTGATTACAGAGTCGGGACATACCAGACCACAGCTCGCACAGCCGATACAAGCTTCGGGATTTTTCATATAAGCATAGTGATAACCCTTTCCGTTTACATCCGGATTCAGCTCGATCACTTTAGTCGGACATGCTACGACACACAGACTACATCCTTTGCAATGTTCGGTGTCTACAACAATTGCTCCTCTGAATTTTGCCATAATCTTAATAAATTATAATTTGTCGAATATTGATGTAATATTATTACGCTTTGTTATTTAATTCGGGTATAAAATTACATTTTAAAATCAAATCCGCAAAAAAAGATCAAATTATTTTCATTTTAAGCTGAAAACTGCACATCTCCCCGAAGAGTGAGAAAATATTTAGCTTTTTTTTGCACAATCTGTTTGTAAAGTGTGAATCTACAAGGATTTAAAATCATCACTCCCTATGATTCGATTGGGGTATGATCTTTGGCAAACCGTTCGATCCGGTCTTTCAATGTGTCCATTTGGTCCAGTCCGACTTGGGATACACAAGCTCTTAATCCTTCCCGGGTACTTCCGCATCCTTTTAATGTGATGGAAGAAATTCCATAATAAAGAAGTTCTTTAGCTAATTCTGCTCCTGTCATTCCCGGATAATAGATGGTAAAATAGAAACCGTCCGCTACGTCTTCATGTCCGTCTTTATCGTACACGACTTTGAAACCGGCGTTTTTGTAAAGGGTCTTCATGATTTCAGCCCGTTTGCCGTATTCCCTGACATCTGTCAATATATTGATCCTTCCCTCGTTGGCGGCTTTCAATACGGCTGCTACGGCATATTGAGGGGAATGAGCGGTACCTGATGTTTGGGTATATATCAATTTATAGGTAATGGTATATCCCAGCTTGTCGGCTTTATAGCGTTCTTTCAAATGTTCGTATTTCTTATGGAATAAAGCATCGGAAATACAGAGCAGCCCCAGGCGTTGGCCGGCATAGCTGAATAATTTCGAACTGGATATCATAAAAATATAATTATCCGTATATTTCGCTACAGTCGGTTGGAAAGGAGCCTTACCCGGATGAGACAGATCCTTGCGGAAATCCATGGCAAAATAAGCCAGGTCCTCGAGAATAATGGTATCGTATTCGGTTGCCAGTTTGCCGATGACTTGTAATTCGAAATCCGTCAGGCATACCCAGGATGGGTTGTTCGGATTACTATAAACGATGCCGGCGATATTCCCCCGGTCCAGGTATTCCCGTAGTTTAGCTTCCAGTTTTTCTTCCCGGTATTCATAGATATCGAAGGTTTGATAAGGCTTGCCGATGACTTCGAGTTGGGTTTTCTGTACCGGAAATCCCGGATCTATAAATAAAATCGTGTCTTTCCCCTTATGGCATTCGGTCAATGCCATGAAAGCGACATAAGATGCCTGCATGGCACCTACTGTCGGGATGATTCCTTCTGGCCGGATATCGACATCCATGAAATTTTTTACAAAACGGGAAGCTTCTTCAGAAAGTACCGGATAACCTTCCAGCATCGGATAAAATTGGGCTACTCCGTGTTTTAATGCTTCGATTTCGGCTTCTGTTCCGATACGGGAAGGAGCCAGACCCGGAACACCCATTTCCATTCGGATGAATTTTTCGCCGGTGGCTTTTTCCAGTAGATTAGCTATTTTTACCGTGTCGCGGATAGAAGCATCGTCTAAATTACTTACTCCGCATTGAGCCATCGTGGTGTCAACCAGCTGTTTATCAATCAGATTATTTTGCATGATATGATTTAGTTTGTTGCTTTCATTTTGAAACAATAATACAAAAATTAATTGAAAAAATACAATGATATGGTGATTTTAACTTATAATTAATCAAATTTGTATCGTTTGCAGATTAAATCTAGGTTTGATTTTTCCCCTTTCTATTCCGATTCCGGTTTTTATACCGTCAGACCGGTTCGTTAAGGCTTTCCTTCATTGACCGGCGGAAGCGACCGGGTCTCCGAACGCGATCACCGAAGACGAATAAGTACAACAATAATGCTACTTTTTAAAGTAGTTTCGACGTGTTTTAAAGTTGAGCTTAATCAATTTTGATTGCTGTCGTTTTATTTTGGGGGAATCCGTTGTTTGGCAAATAAACCGATCCTTAAATAAATGAATAAACAATTTTTTCCCTTAAATTTGTCGGGTTAACTAATTGGTGACGGAGTGAATCTTGAATTATTCATAGCAAGAAGATTATTGAAGGGAAAACAAAACGGAGCGGTATCTGTGCCGATTGTAAAAATTGCGTTAGCCGGTATTGCGCTAGGAGTTTGTGTGATGCTGCTTTCGATCCTGATTATTACCGGTTTTAAAAATGAGATAACCACTAAATTGTCGGGATTTATGGCTCATTTGAGCATTACGGCTTATGATCATGAAGATGCTTATTCGGGAAGTGAGATCGAGCTGAACGATTCTTTGTTGGAAGTGGTCCGGAGAGTGTCCGATTTAAAGCAGATGTATGCTTATGTGACAAAACCGGCGATCTTGAAGAGTAAGGAAGAAATTCACGGTGTAATTTTGAAAGGTATGGATTCCTCTTACGATGCTTCTTTCTACCGGAAGCATCTTCGGGAGGGCGAATACCCTGATTTTTTTCAGGCCGAACCTTCTCGTGAGGTGTTGATCTCAGCTGCTGTGGCGGCTATATTGAATGTCAGTCCCGGTGATAAAATTACGGCACATTTTGTACAAGATCCGCCGAGAGCACGGGTGTTTACGGTGAAGGGAATTTACGATACCGGTTTTAAGGAGTATGACGATATGCTGGCGGTGTGTGACATCAGGCATTTACAGAAATTGAACAATTGGGCGCCCCGGGAGGTTTCCGGTATTGCTGTGGAACTGAACGATATGAAACGCATATTAGAGGTGGAGACGGAGTTGGACGACACCTTGCCCATGAATCAGGATGACGATTTTTATAAAATCACTACTTTGCGGGAAACGGCTCCTCAGGTCTTCGATTGGTTGAATCTGTTGAATATGAATGTTTGGATCATCCTGACGCTGATTGTTGTGGTTGCCGGTTTTAATATGGTGTCGGGTTTGTTGATCCTGATTTTGGATAAGACCTCCTTTATCGGGATTTTGAAAGCTTTGGGATATCGGAATATACGTCTGAGGAGATTGTTTTTATATATAGCTGCCGGATTGATTGGCAAAGGGATGGTGGTAGGTAATATTTTGGCTCTTACCTTAGGTGGTTTGCAGGCTCTGTTTCGGATTGTCAGATTAGATTCGGCTACTTATTATATGGATACGGTGCCGATTTATTTCGATTGGGTCTATATTATTTTATTGAATGTCGGAGTGTTGGTGGTTTCGGTGTTGATGTTGGTCGTGCCGACGATGTTGATTTCCAGGATAAAACCGATTAAAGCGATTCGTTTCGAGTAACGTGAAGTAATGAAGATGAATTTTAAAGCATATATAGAAAAATGGATTATTCCGCATCGGCGCGGGATTATGGGTACCGTGATTTTTCACTTGGTCCTGGCTATTTTTTTATTGAGTATGGAAATTTCCCGGATTCAGGTTCATACGGAGATGGAAATCGTTATGGATACCCCGACTCCGGAGGAGAGGCAGAAAAAAGAGGAAGAGCAGCAACGAAAAGAGGAAATTCGTCAAAAGACTTCTCAGGAAGAGGTCGAACGCATGTTGCGTTCCATTGCTGTCAATGAGAATGCCGTACAGCCGGAAAAGAGAGCGGAAGCCAGTGTACAGCAATATGTGGACGAGATTTTGAAGGAGTTGGAAGAAGAAGGAAATAGCGGACGTTATAAAGCCCAACGCGATAAAAATTACCAAAAAGACAGTTTGCAAAATGATCGCGATAAACGGGAACAGGAACTGGATTCTTTGAAATCTACTTTTTATGCCGGTGAAAGTAGTGTCAGTTATAATCTGAAAGACCGGTATGCCCGTTTTCTGCCGATTCCGGTATTTAAATGTGAATATGGAGGTAAAGTTGTAGTCGAGATACTGGTTAATCCGAAAGGTGTGGTCCAGAAAGCTAAAATTTTGGAAGATCAGTCTCAGTCGGACGACTGTTTGTGGCGGGTGGCTGTCGATGCTGCTAAACGTTCGCGTTTTAATGAAAAACCGGACGCCCCTGCGCTGCAGAAAGGTACGATCACTTATAATTTTGTAAAGCAGTAAAATAGGTTTTTTGTTTTTTTTACATTAACTTTGCTATCTGATGTGTGATAGTGTCTGATCTGTTAATTATTGTAGTGTATGGGATTATTTTCTTTTTTATTTTCTAAGCATAAACTACTTCGTACGACCTATGAAGCGGAAACTTTCAGAGCCGTATTCCGTGAAGATGAAGAATTGTTTCTGAGGGTGGAAAAAGGGGAAGAGCTAAAACGTTATCGCGAGCTTGAAGAGTATGTAAATAGTGCTCAGTTTAAGGAAAGACGGAAAGAAATCGAACAGCTCTCTTATAAGGACAGCGAATATTATAAAGCAGAACGGCAATATAAAGCTTTGCTCAAGGTGCGTAAGTTACAATCTTATCTGTTGATTGCCGATTCTGAAGAATTGAAGGGGTATGAACGGGTAAAAGCTTTGCCTGAATATCAGGAGTATCAGAAGCTGAAAGTGATGGTTATGTCGGCCGGTTTCGATAAGAAATTACATGCCGTCGAATATAAAGCTTATCAGGAAATTATTCGTCAGCCGAAGATCGCTGCTTTGATCAAATTAGAGAAATTACGTCGTTTTAAAGAATACCGTGAGGTTAAAGATACGGATTTGCCACAAAAGTTTACGCATTTGGAAACTTATATCCGTTCGGAAGAATTCAAGCGAAACAGAGCTTATCTCTTGAATAAAAACCGGTATCAGACGACCGAAGATTATCAATTACTTTGCGAATTCGATGCTTTGAAAAAGCGCCCCGAAATAGCTAAATATATCTTATTGGCTCAGGACCCTTATTTTAATAGTATGAGGAGATGGCAATTGGTGTTTGAAGACGATTTCAATCAGGGACGCCTGGATGAAACCAAATGGATTACCCGTTATTATGCCGGAGAGCGGTTTTTGAACGATACCTATGGGGTGGGAGAGGATATGCAGTTGTACTCACCGGATAATATCACCTTCGGTGAGAGTGCGGTTTGTCTGAATTTTAGAAAAGAATCGATCATCGGAAAATATTGGGACCGGCAGGTAGGAATACGGGAGAAAAAATACGATTATTCCTCTGCTATGATTAGTTCTGCCACTGCTTTGAGGCAGCGCTACGGTCGTTTTGAGGCTAAGATTAAGCTGAATCGTTGTGCCCTGACTTCTTGTTTTTGGATGCTGGGGGATACAGAGGTGCCTCATGTGGAAATCATGAAGTGTGAGGCCGATGGAGTACATATGGGAAGAGTGTATTCTTATCGTACAGCGGTCAATAAAGATATCCAATTAATCAAAGAGCTGGAGCTCGATAATGCCTATTATATTTTCACTTTGGAGTGGACGGAAAATAAAATGGTGTGGATGGTAAACGATCTGGTGGTGAAAGAGGAAACCGAACATATCCCGGACGTTCCGATGTATGTCGTTTTCTCTTTGGGAACCAATAAAGAACCTCTGGAAAAACAGTTACCCGCACGTATGGAAATAGATTGGTTCAGAGGATATCGTCTGAAAAGTTGAATATGATGGGGTCGGATGGCTAAAACCTGAATTTATGACACGACAGCTTGGATTGCGAATCGGAAGATGGCTAAAAGACAGATTGTTGTCTTCGGGAAGGGCTGTTTGTGAATTGTTTTACCCCCGGATATGTACCGTTTGCGGGGAAAGCCTGATGAAAGGTGAAGTGTATTTGTGTACCGCCTGTCTGGCTGATTTCCCGTTTTCCGATCAGGCCTATGCTATTCAGGAAGATGTGTTGTTGAATTTCGATGCCGCTTACCGGCCTGAAAAATTATTCTCTTTGTTTTATTATAATAAATTCAGCCCCTATAAAAATTTGATTTACCGGATTAAATATCGTTCTCATCGGTCTCTGGGTATCTATCTCGGCCGTTTGCTGGGAGAGAAGATTAAAAATGAATGTGAGGCAGATTGTATCATTCCGGTGCCTTTACATCCCAAAAGGGAAAAAGAAAGGGGATTTAATCAAGCCCGGGAAATTGCTTGTGGTATGGCCGAAACGATAGGAGTAGACATTTATGACGATGTGCTTTTCAGGGTTCGGAACAATGCATCGCAAACCGGGAAGAATGCAAGCGAAAGGCTTAAAAATGTCGAGCATATTTTTGAGTTGCGCAATCCCGCTAAAATTACAGGAAAAAAGGTATTGTTGGTCGATGACGTGATAACGACAGGAGCTACGATCGGTGCTTGTTTGCAGGTTTTGGCTCAGGCAGGAAATGTGCGTTTCTCTTTAGGGTGTCTGGCTCAAACGGTCTGATTTTTTCTTTTCACTTTTTTCCCTTTAACTATTCCCCTTTTGTCCGATATAGTTTATCTTTGTAAATTGAGATCTGACTGAGTAAATAGATAATAGGGATGAAGAAGAACGACGATAGAGCTTTCAGCTGGGAGTGGCTGGCTATGTTAGTTATGGCAGTAGTGATTTATGCTTGTGCCAGCCGGGGATATCCCGAAGGTGGACCCAAAGATACGACCCCACCCCAAGTGATCCTCGAAGAACCGGCCTCTTTTACTAAAAATTTCGATAAAAAGCGGGTGAACATTTATTTCGATGAGTTTGTCCAGCTAAAAGATATTAACGAGAAGTTCATTATTTCTCCGCCTCAAAAGAAAAAACCGAAGCCTCGTTTAAAGGGGAAATATGTACAAGTCGAATTTGTGGATTCCTTGAAACCGAATACCACTTATACCTTGGATTTTGCAGATGCTATATCCGATAATAACGAGGGAAATCCTTTGGGATTTTATCGCTATGTATTTTCTACCGGGAATGAAATCGATTCGTTGGAATTGAGCGGACAGGTTGTGAATGCGGAATCCGGCGAACCGGTTTTAAATGTATATGTCGAATTGTATTCTAATCTGGCGGATTCGATGCCTTTGCTGGAGGTGCCTGACTATGTCGCCCGTACGGATAGTTCCGGTTTTTTCCGTTTGACGAACTTGAAAGATACGATTTATCGTGTCGTGGCGATTCAGGACGATAACCGGGATTATAAATATACGCCCGAAGCAGAAATGTTTGCTTACCTGGATACCTTGGTGCGTCCCGTGGTGATGACTATGACCCGGGTAGATACGTTCCGGGTTGTCGATAAAATCGTCGGGCAGGACACAACGATGAGGGATAGTATCGTCACACAGGAATATCTGGGATTTGGGCCTAACAATCTTTATCTGCGTTTGTTTCAGGAAAAGCTGACCCAGTTGTATATGACCGATGATGACCGGAAGGAACGGGAACGCCTCGATTTTATCTTTAGTATTCCGGGAAAGAATGAGTTTAAGGCCCGTTTGTTCGATACCTTGTCGACGGAACCGCTACCGGAGGATTGGTATGTGTTGGAACATTCGGCCGGAAACGATACATTGGCTTTGTGGATTAAAGATTCTACCGTGTATAAAAAA
>ERZ834382.2874-NODE-2874-length-11298-cov-7.561327_pt1 | contig 11298 bp, 9 predicted proteins | sample MGYA00519692_ERZ834382 | MGnify/ENA primary metagenome ERZ834382 (study PRJEB31850, sample SAMEA3708751) | human gut metagenome | biome: human gut; feature: human-associated habitat; material: faeces | place: China | collected 2014 ...
CGCAGCCGCCGAAGCGGTGCTTAAGCCGCTAGGCGGGAATTGTGCGGTGTTGCCTTAACAAAATTCACCGCATCGTCACCTACAAATGTTTGTAGGTTTGCAGCAAATATTTACGTTTCTCGGCGGGGTCGGGTGCCCCCACCTTCCCGGGCAAGTTGTCCTTCCCCCACAAAACCAAACACCCCCGTCCTTATTCCAGCTGTCACGCAGCCAAAACAAAGGCGGGGGTATTTTTTAATGCCAGAGGGTAAACAGCAGCACCAGCAGGGCCAGCAGGCCAAGCAGGTAGACGCCACAAATCAGCAGGGTAGCTTTCAGCGCACCCAGGATCGCCCACAGGCGCTCCTTACCGGTCAGCTGGGGGGCTTCCTCCCAGGGACGGTCAGCAGCCTGTTGGGGCTGCTGCGCGGGGGTATGGCCCTGCTTGCGGCGGCGCGGCAGCCAGATACTGTCGTGCTCAATGCCACTCATATCGGCCACGGTGCGGCCGTCATCCTCAAAGGGTTCGTTATGCTTCATTTTTCGTACAGGTGGCACACAACATAGTGGCCGGGTTCCACCTCACGCTGCTGCGGCGCTTCGGTCTTGCAGCGCTCGGTCGCATAGGGGCAGCGGGTATGGAACTTGCAGCCCTTGGGCGGGTTGGCCGGGGACGGAATGGAGCCCTGCAGCACAATGCGCTCGCGGCGAATGGTCGGGTCCGGGATAGGAATGGCGCTGAACAGTGCCTTGGTGTAGGGATGTAGCGGATGGCTGAAGATATCCGGCGTTGCACCGTACTCCACCAGGTTGCCCAGGTACATAACGCCGACCGTATCCGAAATATGCTCAACAACAGAAAGATCGTGGGAGATGAACAGGTAGGTCAGGTTATATTTATCCTGCAATTCTTTCAGCAGATTGATGATCTGGGCCTGAATGGAAACGTCCAGTGCAGAGACCGGTTCGTCGCACACAACAAACTCCGGGTTCAGGGCCAGGGCGCGGGCAATGCAGATGCGCTGGCGCTGGCCGCCGGAAAATTCGTGCGGATAGCGGGTTTTGTGGTAGGGCTGCAGGCCGCAGTTATCCATGACCTGGTCAATATAATCATTGAACTCTGCCTTGGGCACCAGGTTATGCTCGCGCACAGCCTCACCGATGATCTCACCAACCGGCAGACGCGGGGACAGGCTGGAGAACGGGTCCTGGAAGATGATCTGCATCTTGGTACGCAGGTTACGCAGCTCCCTGCCGGTCATATCGTACACTTCTTTGCCGTTGAACAGTACCTGACCGCCGGTTTTTTCGCCGGCAAGGCGCAGGATTGTACGGCCGGTGGTGGATTTGCCGCAGCCGGATTCGCCGACCAGACCCATGGTATGGCCGCGCTTGAGGTTGAAGGTAACGCCATCGACAGCCTTGACATGACCCACGGTCTGGGACATCAGGCCGCCCTTGATGGGGAAGTATTTTTTAAGCTGGTTGACCATCAGAATATACTGATCATCATAGGTGACGGGGGTATAGTCCAGCTTTTTTGCGTTTTCTGCCTGTGCCATCGTCACTCACCCGCCTTTCGATTATTTTCATAGTAGCGGTAGCAGCTGACCTTGTGCGTGGGGGACAGGCTGATCTCGCAGGGGTATTCACCATCGCAGCAGGGCAGAGCCATCTCGCAGCGATCCTTAAAGTAACAGTAGTTGGGCATATTGACCGGGTTGGGCACCTTGCCGGGGATGGAGTACAGTCGGTCCACCTTTTTGCCCACGATCGGTTTGGAAGCCATCAGGCCGATGGTATAGGGGTGAGCCGGGTTTGCGAAAATCTCCTGAGCGGTGCCCTTTTCCACCACGCGGCCTGCGTACATGACAACAACATAATCTGCCATCTCGGCAATCACACCCAGGTCATGGGTGATCAGCATGATGGAGGAGTTAATGCGGTCCTTCAGGCTGCGCAGCAGGTCCAGGATCTGGGCCTGAATCGTCACGTCCAGTGCGGTGGTGGGTTCGTCGGCGATGATAACCTTGGGGTTGCAGGCCAATGCCATGGCGATCATGACACGCTGGCGCATACCGCCGGACAACTCATGCGGGTACATCTCATATACACCCTGGCTGTTGGCGATGCCAACCATCTCCAGCATTTCAACGGTGCGCTTTTTGATGTCCTCTTTGCTCTTGCCTTCGCCGTCATGCAGAGCAATGACTTCATCGATCTGAGCACCGATGCGGAACACCGGGTTCAGGCTGGTCATCGGCTCCTGGAAGATCATCGAAATATAGTTGCCGCGCAGGTGCTGCATGACCGTGCCGGGAGTTTTGGCAACATCATAGGCTTTGCCATTACCCAGGTTCAGGCGGATCTCGCCCTGAACGATCTGGCCCTGGGGGCGCTGCAGCAGCTGCATCAGCGAAAGGCTGGTAACGGATTTGCCGCAGCCGGATTCGCCCACAACGCCCACGGTTTTGCCCACGGGAACTTCAAACGAAACACCGTCCACGCTTTTTACCACGCCGGTATCGGTAAAGAAATAGGTGTGCAGGTTATCAAATTCAACAGCGTTTTCCGGGTTTTTCATCTGGGTCAGATACTCAGATTCCGGCACATTCTTGCGCTTGCGCTGTTTTTCGTACTGGTCCGTAATGCGGCGGTTTTCTTTGGAGATACGCCGCGACTCCTTGGCGGAAAGGTAACCGTCCTGTTGTTTAGCCATCGTGTGTGTCTCCTTTCATCAGCGTTTCATCTTGGGGTCAAAGGCATCGCGCAGGCCATCGCCCACAAAGTTGAAGCCCAGAACCGTGATCAGCAGGCAGATGCCGGCCGGGACCCAGATGAACAGATAGTTGGTCATAACATAAGCGTTGTTGACATCGTTGATGATGTTGCCCCAGGATGCAAACGGGTACTTAACGCCCAGACCCAGGAAAGACAGGGTGGCTTCCGTCAGGATGGTGGAGCCAAGGCTCATGGTGCAGGTAACAATCAGCTGCGGGATAACGTTGGGGATCAGGTGGCGGAAGATGCGGTGCCATGCGCTGATGCCGCAGGCTTCAGCTGCCGTCATGAACTCCTGCTCGCGCAGGGAGAGGATCTGGCCGCGGACCAGGCGGGCAATGCCGGGCCAGCCCAGGAAGCCGAGGATCAGCATCAGGTACATCATACGGGTCCAGGAATCAATGCGCATAGCGTCCATGGCAGCGCCCAGAATGATGATGATGGGCATGGAGGGCAGGCAGTAGAACACGTCCACGATACGCATGATGAGGTTATCCACCCAGCCGCCGAAGTAGCCGGAGATACCGCCCATGACAATACCGATGGAGCCTTCAATCGCAACAACGATGAAGCCGATGATCAGGGAAACGCGGCCGCCGTACATCAGGCGGGTCAGCATGTCCATACCGTTGGTATCGGTGCCCAGCCAGTGCTCCTTGTTGGGGCTTGCGTAACGGTCAAACACATAGGTTTCCGTCATCTGCTTCACGCTCCAAACGCCGGTGCTGGCATCGTACACGATGTCATACTCGGCTTCGTTGCCGTCGGCATCGGTGTAGGTGAACTCGGTAATATTATCGTCAATGGCTTCTTCCAGGCGGTCGCGGAAGTCACGGCTGATGACCACGCTGGCATCGGCAGCGGAAACGACAAAGCGGCCGATGTAGGCAACTTCGCTGCCACTCTGGATAATATTGCCGTCAGCGTCCAGTTCATAATCCTGGCCATCGGCAGTAAAGGTGGTCTCCCCTGCTGCCTGGGCAGTCAGGGCGGCCAGCTTGGCATCAAAGCTCAGCTCGGCCACGCCGTCCGCTGCGGTGACCATATCCTTAGAGGCATAAGCCAGCACAGTGCGGCCCTGGCGGAAGACGTACAGGTCCTCATTCAGGGTTTCCACTTCGTAATCGTTATCTTTATAGGTAAAGGTCTCTTCACCTTTCTTGATGGCCTCGCTGCCCTTGCTCTGGGCAATAGAGCCGAACTCCTGGCCATCGGCAACAACAAAGCGCAGTTTATCGTTGCGGGTCACACCCACATACTCTTTGGACATCTGGGTGTAGGTGTAGAACTGCTGGTCCTGGCCGTAAGGGCTGACCACGCCGCCAATGAAGGAAAAGACGAACATGGCAAGCAGCATCGTCAGGCCCACAACGGCCAGACGGTTGCGGAAGAACCGCTTGGCAACCAGCGCGCCGGGCGAAAGCACCTTAACGCGGCGGTCGTCGTTCAGGGAGTACTGCTCCTTTTTGGGGGTGTTGTTCTGGGTATTCTCACTCATGGGTGCAGTCTCCTTTCTTTAAGAAATGCGCACGCGCGGGTCAACCACTGCGTACATGATATCAGTCAGCAGGTTGCTGACCAGGGTAAGCACCGCCATAAAGGACAGGTAGAACATGGTGAACGGGATATCGCCCGCAACCATGGACTGGTAAGAGATGTAGCCGATGCCGGGGATGGAGAACAGAGTCTCCGTGATCAAGGCACCGCTGAACAGGCCGGGCAGGGAACCGCCGATGATGGTAACCAGCGGGATCAGGGTGTTGCGGAATGCGTGCTTATAGATGACCACATGCTCCGAAAGGCCCTTGGCGCGGGCGGTACGGATATAGTCGGCGTTCAGCACTTCCAGCATGTTGGTGCGGGTGTAACGCATGGTAGAGCCGATGGAAACAATGACCAGCGTGATGATGGGCAGCACCAGATGGTTGGCGCGATCACAGAACTGGCCCCACGAGCTGAGCTGGGCATAATCACGCCCGACCAGGCCGTACAGGTCAAACCAGCCAAGCTTGACAGAGAACAGCAGCTTGAGCAGCGTGGCAAAGAAGAAGCTGGGCAGAGAGATGCCCACCAGAGCCACAGCGGTGATGACGTAATCGGTACGGGAATACTGTTTGGTAGCAGCCAGGATGCCCAGGGGCACAGCGATGATCATGGACACCACAAAGGAGATGCCGCCCATGACAACAGACAGACCAATAACTTCCTGGAATTTTTGAACAACAGGGACGTTCCACTTCCAGCTGTCACCGAACTGACCGCGCACTGCGCTGGACAGCCAGGTCATGAAGCCGGGCAGGACGCCCTTATCCAGACCATAGGCTGCGTTGAGCTGATCCAGCCATTCCTGATACGGTTTTGCGCCCGGTGCCTGGGACAGCTGCATGGCCATGTTCTCGGCAAAAGAGCTGGGCAGGCTGCGCATCATCACATAGATGATGAAGGTAACGCAAAACAGGATCACAAAAGAAAGCAGGATACGCTTAATGACGTAGTTTCGCACTTGAAAAATCGTTCCTTCCTTCGCGGGCAGGGAGGCCGCGTTTTTAATGGCTGCGCTGCATGGCTCCAAAATACACATGAGCCGGGGCCTTGTAGCTTCGCCTATGGTGTACCTAAAAAGTCGAAAATTTAGGGCAATACCGCATAATTCTAAGTGCCGATACGGCGAGCGAGGTGCGGCAGATGCTAAGCCAAAAGCGCAGATAATACTGGATGTCTTATCGAGCATTTTGGCAACGCAGATGCCGTGCCGCAGCCGCCGGAGCGGTGCTTAAGCCGTCAGGCGGGAATCGTGCGGGGTTGCCTTAGCCTGTTCCTACAAACACGACTGAATTTTGCGTTAAAAAGCCTTGGAATCCACAAAGGATTCCTGCAGCTTTTTGCCTTAAATTCGCCTCATGTTTGCGAAACATCCGTCATTTTCTTTGTTTTCAGATACACCTCATTACTTTGATACCGAATATGGGCATCCCCCTCCCTCGGACAGAGGGAACTGTCCGGGGGAATGGGACGGCCACATTTGGGCTGCAAATGTACCGTTGCTTTTACCACAGCAAGCAACCGCCCCCTTAACCGGATCGGTACAGAGAGCGGTTGCTCACCATAAATTCAACAACAGGCTGCGCTGAAAAAAATTACTTCAGAGCAATCTTGTTGATCTCAGACTGATAAGTCCAGTACGGGGTCATATCGTTGGGGATAGTAGTGGTGTCGACACGCTCGCTGGAGAAGATGGTAGCTTCGCTGCGCTGGTAAACCGGCAGTTCAACACCCCAATCCAGGATGATCTCCATAGCTTCCTTGTACATGGCCTTACGGGCATCCTGATCGGTGGTCTGGCGTGCAGCCTCGATCAGTTCGTCCAGATCAGAATCGTTGATCTTGTAGTAGTTGGTGGAACCGTTGCTGTCGTACAGCTGGTACATATCGGGGTCGTTGGTGGACTGCCATGCAGCAACCCAGCCTTCGGCAACGCCGGACTGATAAGAGCTGTACAGGTCAGAAGCGTTTGCCAGGTCGTTGACGGTCAGGGTGAAGCCGATGGTCTTGAGAGCAGCGGCTGCATTGGTCAGAACCTGGAAAGAGGGGTGGTCGCCGTTGCCGGAAGCACCGATGTTGACGGTGTATTCCATCTTGGCGCCAGCCGGAGCTGCGGTGACCTGGCCGTTTTCAACGGTGTAGCCGGCTGCTTCGAAGTAGCCGAGGGCGGCCTGCAGAGCAGCAGCATACTTGGTGTCGCCGCTCATATCGCTGGTGTAGATCTCGTTGCCGTCAACGTCGGTAGAGTAAGCGATCTTGTAGCCGTCGTCGGTAACGGAAGGAGCTGCCCAGGAAGTGTTGGACATGGGGTAGTTGATGATGGTTGCGGTGTCGCCGTAGTAAGAGTTGATGCCCTCATCACGGTAAGCTGCGATCACGGTCATGATGGCCTTGCGCAGGTCCTTGGACTCTTCAGAAGCCGGGTCGTTGCCAACCTTGACGTTCTCAGCGCTCAGGGCAATGTAGCCGTAGCCGCGGAAGTCCTTCAGACGGGTGGTGATGACAGAGCCGTCGAGGTCAGAATTACCACCATTGATGGTAGCGATCTGGTTGGCAGCTTCCAGAGAGTAAGAAGGATCGGAAATGTCGATGGTGCCGGCCTGAACACCGGTGATCTTATCGGCTTCCTGGGTCTCCTTCATGTTGACGTGCTTGATCAGGGCTTCGCCTTCGTAGTAGTTCGGGTTAGCATCCAGGTAGATGACACCGTCGCTGTACTTGTTGAAGGTGTAGACACCGGCACCCATGGGAGCGCTGGTGACAGAACGAACCTTGCTCAGGTCGCCCTTCTTGAAGCCGTAGGAGTGGTTGTCGTAATCATACAGGCTGCGGTCGCCATAGTAATCCAGGGAGGCGATAGGCAGCTGCAGCTGGTAGATCATGGAGTTGGACAGCTCGGTGGTGGTGATGGTCATGCTGTAATCGCCGGTCTTGACAATGCCGGAAACGGTGTCAACGTCAGCGCCGGTGGCAACACCGGTGGTGGAGTAAGCATAAACATCAGCCGGAATCAGGTCAGACAGAGCAGAACCTGCGGTCTCAGCTTCCATGGAAGCAAAGTTCCAGTCATATTTTTCTGCGATAGCCAGGAAGAAATCCTTTGCGGTAGCGTCAGCGGCCAGGCCGTCAAAGCCCCAAGCGGAAGCAGCAGCGGCAACGTCGCCTTCGTCAGCGTAACCGGCAGCAACGCAGCTATCAACGATCTCCTGTGCAAATGCAGTGCCGCCTTCGTTAACAGCATCCCAGAAAGCCTTCTGCTGCTCAGCGGTGAACAGGCTGTTATCCGTGTTGTCCTCGCCTGCCTCAGCAATCAGCTTGGACAGGGTGGTCATGCTGCTGCGGTAATCATCCAGGCCGGCAATGGGCATGGAGTACAGGGTGGCGGAACCGTCATAGGTCGGGTCCATGTAAACATACAGGTTGAAGATGACGTCATCAATGGTGATGGGGGTGCCGTCAGCGAAGACCAGGTCATCGCGCATGTTGATGGCATAGGTAACGGTGCCGTCAGCATTCTCGGTCACTTCGCAGTCAGCGGGGCCATAGTAGGTGTAATCGGTGCCGTTGTACTCGCGGGTCTCACCCTCGATGCCCTTCAGGATCATTTCGCCCTTACGGTCAGCGCCCAGCAGGGCAATGTTGGTCAGGTCGATAACGTGCTGGTCAGCGGAAGAAGCGGCGAAGAACGGGCTGAACTTGCCCTCAAAGCCGGTATCTGCCAGAACCAGGGTGCCATCGCTGCTGCCGGTATCGGTAGCAGCGGCTTCGCTGGTAGCCTCGCTGGAAGCAACAGACTCAGCGCTGCTGGAAGCGGAAGAACCGCAGCCAGCCAGCAGGCCCGCAGCCATTGCAACAGCCATGGCCAGTGCAAGCACTTGCTTGGTGTTTTTCATGTTTGTATAACCTCCCAAATCATTTTGGTAATGGCGGCAATTTTAACACTACCAAATGGAGTGTTAAATAAGAAAGGCTTAAGCCTTTCCGCATTTGCGGTGTTCCCTCACCGCAAACAAATGTCACCAATAACTATGTTATAATATCGCAATTTTCAATTTCTGTCAACCAAAAAACGCCGTTTTGGCAACATCTAAATAAAAGTCAGCAGGATAACCATAACAGCACGCTGAATTTTGTAAAATTCTTCCGCGCTGCACTTTAGCGGGCTAAATTCTGCGTTATGGTGCAAGGCCTTTTACTTTTCGCGCCCGGAGTCGGATTCTTCGGTATAAACCGCCGCCCGGATGGTGTGCCCCGCGGCAAAAGCAGCCGCAGCAGCCGCAGCGGCCAGTGCTGCAAATAATACTGCATACCGGATAGCGTTTTGTCCGCCGTTCAAGAACACATCCATACACTCCCCTACTGCAGCCAGCGCGGCGAACCCCCCGGTCAACAGGCAGCGCAGCGGCAGTTTGGCTACCGTTTCTTCATACACATAGCTGCGCAGGCGTGCCCCGCCGCGGCTCATGCGGGCCAGCGCCCACACCGCGCTGATGCCAGCCACCAGCGCCCCGGCATACGGCAGCAGTACATAAAACTGCTGCATGGCCCCCGGCGCGGGCACCATGCCCGCCGCCGCCAGCGCCGCCAGTGCCCCGCCGCACAGCGCCCACAGCAGGCCCCGCAGTTTGGCATACGGCATGCTGCCGGTATAGCGGCGGTAGCTGCCCTGGTACAGGTAGCTGCCGTTGACATCCCTGCGGAAGTCATTCAGGTATTCCCGCCCACGGCGGGGTTTTTTTTGCTGCATTATTCGATCCCCGTCAGGTCATAGCTGTCCAGCCACTGCTTGGCCGTTTCACACACGCCGCGCAGGCAGCTTTCCTCAAAGGGGCTGTCCAGTCCGGCGTTTTTCAGCAGCTCAGTAAACACGCGGCTGCCGCCCTGGCGGGTGTATGCCATGTAGTGCTCCCACGCGTTGGCGCGGTCCTTTTGCAGCATGGCCCAGAACTGCAGGCTGACGGTCTGTGCCAGGCAGTAGTCAATATAATAGAAGGGGCTTTCGTAAATATGCTTCTGGCGCTGCCAGCCCTCACCCTCGCTGTAGAACGGAATCTCGCCGTCCAGCTTCATCCACGGCATATAAATGCCCAGCAGTTCTTTCCAGGCGGCGTGGCGCTCGGCAGGGGTCAGGTCCGGCTTTTCGTACACGATATGCTGGAAGTGATCCACCATGGTGCCATACGGGATAAAGGTCAGCGCACCGGCCAGGTGGCTGTACAGGAACTTGCGGGTATCCTTGCCAAAGAAGCCCTCCGCCCACGGCCAGGCAAAGAATTCCATCGACATGGAGTGGACTTCGCACCCTTCCATGCTGGGCCACACAGTGGAATACGGCACGCGGTCACGGTTGGTGTATGCGGCAAAGGCATGACCCGCTTCATGCGTGACCACCTCAACGTCATGCTGGGTGCCGTTGAAGTTGGCAAAAATGAACGGTACCTGATAATCCCACAGGCTGGTGCAGTAGCCGCCCGCCGCCTTGCCGGGGGTGGAAAGCACGTCCAGCAGCTCATTGTCCAGCATGGTGTTAAAGAAGATGCCGGTTTCGGGTGAAAGTTCCTCATAGAACTTTTTGCCCTGGGCCAGAATGGCATCGGCATCGCCGCAGGGGGCGGGGTTGCCGGAACGGAACATCAGGGCATTATCGGCAAAGCTCATGGGGTACTGTTTGCCCAGGCGCTTGGCCTGCTCACGGTAGATGCTGTCCGCCAGCGGCACCAGATACTTGACCACGGCGGCACGGAACTTTTCTACATCCGCTTTGGTATAGCAGTTGCGGCCCATGCGGTAGTAACCCAGGGTGGTGTAACCCTCGTACCCCAGCTTTTTGCCCATCTTATCCCGCAGGTGGGTCAGCTTGTCGTAAATATCATCCAGCTGTTTCTGGTTGTCCTTATACCACTGACCCTCGGCTTTCCAGGCGGCCAGGCGGCGGGCATCGTCCGGGTCATTCTTGAACGGGCTCAGCTGGGACAGAGTGTACACCCCGCCCTCAAACGGGATCTGTGCGCTGGCCAGCAGCTTGCCATACTGCTGGGTCAGCTCGTTTTCCTGCTGCAGTTCCTCCATGATATCGGGCGAGAATGCCTTGCGCTCAATTTCGGCGTTCACAAACATCAGGTCGCCGTATTCTTCGGCAAAGTCTTTGCGGTAGGGGCTTGCCAGCATGGCGGCGGTCCAGGAATCCTGCCACTGCTGGATCTGCGGCATGGCGCTGTTGGCAAATTCCATCTCTTCATCATAGAACTTATCCCGCGTATCAATGGTATGGCGCACGCTGGCCAGGGTGAACAGGGTATCCACATGCTTGTTCAGCACCTGCTCCTCCAAAAAAGCGGCGCGGGCAGCGGCATAGTCGGGGGCGTTCTGCAAACGCTCGGTCAGTGCGGCAAACTGTTCTTTCAGGGCGCTCATGTCCGGGCGCTCATAGGGCATTTCGGAAAATTTCATGGGTTCGTTCTCTCCTTATTCTACAGTTTTGTTCGTGACTTAGGGACATTATACCATGGCGCAAAAAATAAGACCAGCCCGAAAAAGGCTGGCCTTCCATGATTCTGTATGATTTTACATGCTATTCATAAATTATCGCACGCAGCGGCGGCGCGCTCTCCCCTGCCCCTTTGCCGTCAGCGCAGGGGTTGGCCCGCCTGCCATTCTGCCCGCCGGGCCTGATAAACCGCCAAGCGGCGGGCGGCAAGGGCATTTTTGCAGGCAGCTGCCCGGCGCTGCGCCTGCTGTTCAGTACGGGCGGCAGCGCGCTGCTGCGCGGTATTTTGTGCAAGCATCAGTTTCATGGTTTATGCCCTCCCTTGTGTGCTTCCAGCATACCACGGCGCGGTGTGGTACGCCATACCACATTTCTCCATTCAGGAAAAATTTTATTTTACTTTCAGGAAAGTTTTATCCGCTTGCATCCCTATGGTATAATAAAGCTGCAATATTAAGGCAACACCGCACAATTCCCGCCTTACGGCTTAAGCACCGCTTCGGCGGCTG
>ERZ834382.2888-NODE-2888-length-11254-cov-8.224663_pt1 | contig 11254 bp, 7 predicted proteins | sample MGYA00519692_ERZ834382 | MGnify/ENA primary metagenome ERZ834382 (study PRJEB31850, sample SAMEA3708751) | human gut metagenome | biome: human gut; feature: human-associated habitat; material: faeces | place: China | collected 2014 ...
TGATGGAGGAGAAGCCGGCCTCAACGCAGGCCTTGCAGCCCTCGTAGGTGCCGTGGTCCAGGTGCAGGGCAACGGGAACGGTGATGCCCATGGTCTCCACCATGGAGCTGACCATGGCGGCAACGGTCTTGAAGCCGGTCATGTATTTGCCTGCGCCCTCAGAGACACCCAGGATAACGGGGCTCTTCATTTCCTCGCAGGCGGTCAGGACTGCCTTGGTCCACTCCAGATTGTTGATGTTGAACTGGGGCACACCGTAGTGGCCATCGCGTGCCTTGATCAGCATTTCGGTTGCATTTACCAACATTATTCATTACCTCCGCAAAATCATTTTGGGGTGAAAAAGCCGTTTTGGATACAAGATTGCGCATCCTTTAACGAACCTAAGGGTAGTATACCCCAATTACAGGATAAAATCAAGGCGGTTCCCGCGGCGTTTTCAACACAAATTCACATTGGGCATTTTGATGTTGGAGATTCTGGCAAAAACCACTGGATCTCCCTTCAAAAAATTGTCATAATTCCGACTTGAATTTTACAAAAAGTACGGCGGAAAGTTTGCGTGTCGAACCTGGGAGGTTGAAAACTTGGTGGAAACTGTGGAATTCCACCTGGAAAGTGGGCGTACAAACTTGATTTTTGAACATTTTCCACCGGGTTTTCAACATGTGGAAAAATTTGAGCCGAATTACCGATTGTATAGCCTGCTGAATGTGGAAAACTTTTGCCTTCGGCAAACATTGCGAAGAATGCCGAGGTATGCTATACTTTAGAATGTATCAGTGTCAAAATATAGTAAAACTGAAACAGAACGAAACCATGGCGCGGCTCAAACGGCCCGCCTTGCCATAGAATGGAAGGAGAACACATCAATGGACGAACAGAAAATGCCGCGCCGCCCCCGCCGCAGCAGCACGGAGGAGCAGCCCAGGAATGAGAGCCTGGTCTACGGCAAAAACCCCGTGACCGAGCTGCTCAAGAGCGGTTCCGGCGTGGATACCGTGCTGATCGCGGAGGGCATGGCCCCCGCTGTGGCAGCTTACTATACCGCCATGGCCAAGGAGGCCGGGGCCACGGTCAAGCGGGTGCACCCCAACAAGCTGCGCCTGATGACCGGCACCGAGAGCCATCAGGGCGTGGCTGCCTTTGCCAGCGAGATCGAATATGTGACCGTGGAGGACCTGCTGAACGTTGCCAGAGAGAAGGGGGAGCCCCCTTTCCTGGTGCTGAGTGACGGCATCGAGGACCCCCATAATCTGGGCGCGGTGATGCGCTCTGCTCTGCTGTGCGGAGCCCACGGTATCGTCATCCCCAAGCGGGGCGGCGCGTCCGTGACCCCCACCGTTATCAAGTCCAGTGCCGGTGCGGCCGAGCGCCTGCCTGTGGCCCGCGTGGCCAACATCGGCGAGACCATCCGCCGCCTGAAGGATCAGGGTGTGTTCGTCTACTGTGCCGATATGGACGGTGTGCCCCTGCGCAAGAACAACCTGACCGGCCCCATCGCACTGGTGCTGGGCAGCGAGGGCAGTGGTGTATCCCAGCTGGTGAAAAAGCTCTGCGATGGCGTGGTGCGGCTGGATATGGCCGCTCAGGGCACCGGTGTGGACAGCTTCAATGTCTCGGTGGCAGCTGGCATCATCCTGTACGAGATCCAGAGCCAGCGCGCCGCAGAGTAAGAAACAGCGGCCAGACCGCCGTGACCAGAACAGGGAGGGACTAGGATGCCAAAGGATGATAAGCGCAAAGAGCTGACACAGGAAGAGATCGATGCGCAGAACGAGAAGTTCCGCACGTTTTTCAGCACCAGCGTGGCACAGGTGCCCGAAGAGATGAAGCGCCGCGATGAGGAAAAGGAGAGCACCGGCAGCCTGCTGGGCAAGCTCTTTCACCGCGAAAAGGACAAAGAGGAGCCTGCCGCCGCCCCGGCTGTGCAGAATGAGCTGCCGCCCACGGGTGAGATCGTGCTGGGCCATGAGGAAGAAGCCGAGGCCGGCCTGGAGCTGGCATTGGAGCCCGGAGAGCTGGAGGAAGCAGAGCCTGTGGCTCTGCCCACCGCGCCGGAAGCCCCCGCAGCGCCGAAGCCGGAACCCCGGCCCGCACCCCAGCCCGAGAAAAAGCCGGAGCCGCCCCGCCGCCGGGAACCCCTGACCCCGCAGGAGCAGCAGGAGGATGCAGAGATGGCCGAACTCAAGGCCATGCTCTATGGCACCCCCAAGCCCGCCCCGGTGGAGGAGGTGCAGGATGCCCCCGAAGAGGTGCTGGCCGTGGAGCCGGAAGCTCCCGCAGCGCCTGAGGGCCCGGCCATCCCCATGGTGTTTGCCGAGGATCAGTCGGTAAAGCAGGCAAAGTCTGCCCCGGAAGCCGCGCCAGAGGTTGAGCCGGAACCGGAAACGGCTTTCCAGTTCTTTGGCAAGGGCGCGGACGAGAACGAGCCGCAGGCCCCTACCCGCACCGAGGCCCCCAGCAAGGACGACAGCATGAGCCTGCCGCTGATGGGGCTGGAAGAGGACGAAGCACCCGCCCGGCCTGCCGCCCCGGCAGAGGAGGCCCCGGCCCAGCCTGCTGAGGAAGCGGCCCCTGCCGCGCCGGAGGCTGAGGAGAAGCCTGAAGAGGAAGCCGAGCCGGAAACGCCCGAGCAGGTGGGAGAGAAGCTCTGCCGGATGGGCGCGGAGCTGACGCTGCGGTGTGTGCTGGAGGGCATCCTTGCCGTGGTACTGCTCCACTTTGGCCTTGTTGCCGAGGGGCTGTTGGCCCCTGTGGCCTCCCTTGACCCCGTGATCGCCCCGGCGGCGTTCTATGCTGCCAACCTGCTCTTTCTGGCCGGTGCGCTGGCTGTGGGCTGGCCTGTCCTGCGGGATGGCCTGCAGGGCCTCAAGGGCCGCCCCAGTGCAGACACCATGCCGGCGCTGGCCGCCTGCGGTGCGCTGGTGCAGGCTGCGGTCGCCCTGCTCAACGCCCAGAGCTATCAGAACTCCAGCTGGACGCTGCTTTCCGGCGTGGCCGCATTGGGCCTGTTCCTGGCCCTGTTGGGCAGCCGTGTCCTGCTGACTGCCGTCAGAAACGGCTACGACCTTGCCGCCCGATCCCCCGAGGGGCTGCAGGGCGCGTTCCGTGTCCGGGATAAGGACCTGATCCGGGTGCTGGCCCGGAGCCTGAATCAGAAAGACCCCTGGGTGCTGCTCAGCCGCCCTGTCCAGTGGGACGAAGCACTGGTGGAGCAGAGCTTCGGGGAGCGTGCCAGTGAGCGCCGCGCCCGCAAGACAGCCCTGATCCTGCTGGGTGCCGCCGTGCTCAGCGGGCTGGTGTTCCTGCTGTTTGGCGGCGGGCCCAACGGCATGGCCGCAGCCCTGACCTCCATGCTCTGCATGGGTGCACCGCTGTCCTCCACCCTGGTTGCGGGCATCGCGTCTCTGCGCCTGCAAAAGACCGCTGCCGCCGCCGGTGCCGTGGTGCCCGGCTGGGCTGCCATTGAGGAGCTGGGCGGTGTGGACACCGTGCAGGTGGATGCCGACGAGCTCTTTACCGCCGACAGCGTGAATCTGGAGGACATCCGCATCTTCAAGGGCGGCCGCATCGACCGTGCCATCCTCTATGCGGCCAGCATCCTCAACCACAGCTGCGAGACCCTGCGGGGCCTGTTCCGCCAGATCATCGAGGACCGCACCGAGATCCTGTACCCTGTGAAGGATCTGGAGGTCCACCACGGCCTTGGCTTTGCCGCCTGGTGCGATAACAACCGGGTGCTCATCGGCAACCGGCTGTACATGGAGCGGGAGGGCGTGCCCCTGCCTGAGCAGGAGTACGAGGATGAGCACTCCCAGAACGGCGCGCTGCAGATCCTGTATCTGGCTGTTTCCGGCAGCCTGCACGCCATGTTCGTGCTCCATTATGTGGGCGGCCGCAACGCCGCCCGCGGTCTGGAGGTGCTGCAGCGGGAGAACATCCGCCTGCTGGTCACCTGCGAGGACCCCAGCCTGACGGCCCGCCACATCACCGAGGCTTACCATCTGCCCGAGGGGATGATCACTCTGCTGGATCAGGAGCAGTGCAGTGCGCTGACCCCTGCCCAGCCGGACGAGACGGCCCGCTGCTGTATGCTGCATGATAAGGGCTTTGCCAGCCTGATCGGCGGCCTGCGCGCGGCGGAAAAGGCCCAGAACGCCGAGACGAGCGCCACCACGGTGCAGATGGTCTCTGTCTGGTTCTCGGTGGTCATCGGTGCTCTGCTGACCTACGCGGGCAGCATCGGCACCCTGTCGGTGGCCGCTGTCCTGATGTATCAGGCGGCATGGAGCGCTTTGAGCATTGCAGTCTGCGCTCTGAAACAGCATAACTGAGAGATATTCTCAAAATAAATAGGAATTATTCTTGATTTCAATTCGGAACTCTGGTATAATCAGTGCAGAAGGAACGCCCCGGCGGTCACCGGCGGCGAAATGATACACCGCACAAACAAAAGGAGAGCACGAATATGGAACTCAAGGGTACCAAGACCGAGAAAAACCTGTGGGAAGCCTTTGCAGGCGAGAGCCAGGCCCGCAACAAGTATACCTTCTTCGCCAGCGTGGCCAAGAAGGAGGGCTATGAGCAGCTGGCAGCGATCTTTGAGGAGACGGCTGCCAACGAGAAGGAGCACGCCAAGATGTGGTTCAAGGCCCTGAACGGCGGCTCCATCCCCGATACCATGACCTGCCTGGAAATGGCAGCCGGCGGCGAGCACGACGAGTGGACCGAGATGTACCCCCGGATGGCCGCAGAGGCCAAGGAAGAGGGCTTTACCCAGCTGGCTGCCCTGTTCACCATGGTGGCGCAGATCGAGAAAGAGCACGAGGAGCGCTACCGTGAGCTGGCCGAGAACCTGAAGAACGGCAAGGTTTTTGCCCGGGAAGAGCAGCAGGTCTGGCAGTGCCGGAACTGCGGCTACACCTATATCGGCAAGTCGGCTCCCCTGAAGTGCCCGGTCTGCGCACATCCCCAGAGCTACTTTGAGCTGAAAAAGCACAATTATTGATCCTGTCCGGAACGCCGCAGCTCCCACGCCGGGACTGCGGCGTTCTTTTTGCACAAAATTTTCCGGAAAAACTGGTATAGTCCACGAAATCGGGTGCGAAAGCACAGCACTTTGGGCGAAAAACTTGACCCACATTGGCCGGACGTGTAAAATAAATCAATAGTGAGAAAAATCATGGACGCGAAATTTTTCCATGTGTGCGGCATTCCTTTGATCCCATGGGATGAAACAAGGAGGGAAGTTCGACCCAATGAAATGGAAATTCCAAACCGCGGGGCGGCTTCTGGCCCTGCTGGCTCTGAGCGGGGCCCTGCTGGCTGCCCCTTTGCCCGCGCAGGCCGCGCCCGGTGTGCTGACAGGCCTGACCGGAACCGGTTCCAAGCTGGAACTGGAGCTGACCGAGATGGAGCTGGAGATCACCGATGATGACCCCCGCCCCAAGGGCTACCTGTACACCAGCGGACAGAGCGATTATTACTTCATCGTCTGGATGAGCAGCAACTCCAATGTTGCCACGGTGGATGGCGACGGCAAGGTGACGGGCCGCAATGCAGGCACTGCCATCATCACCGCCATCTCCGACCACGGCGAACGTGCCGCCTGCAAGGTGACCGTGACCCGCAAAAATGAAGAAGCAGCCAGAAAAAAGCCCACGCTGGACACCACCAGCCTGAGCCTTGTGCTGCAGTACAATGACCTGCACCCCACCCATCAGCTCCAGCTGACCAACAGCGACCACTCCTTCCTCTATGTCTACCAGTGGATGAGCAGCAACCCCGAGGTTGCCACGGTCAGCGACAAGGGCCTTGTCACGGCTCAGGCGGCGGGCACCACCACCATCACGGCAATGGTCTCCAACGGCCAGGCTCTGCGGTGCAGCGTCACGGTGACTTCGGATATCGGCAAGGTGACCTTGAACAAGAGTGACCTGCTGCTCCGCACCGTGGGCACCCAGGAACGTCTGACGGCCACCGTTGCGGTGGAAGGCGGCGGCAGTGTGCCCATTACATGGGTCAGCAGCAACCCGGGTGTCGTTACCGTGGATGCGGACGGCGTGGTGACCGCCGTTGCCGATGGAGAAGCCAAGGTCACGGCCCTTTCACCTGCCGGACGCTTTGACGTGTGCAGCGTTGTGGTGGGCATGGCGGCGGAGAAGTACGAATCTGAAGCCGACCTTGCTGACGAGCTCAAGCTCCCTGACCCCTACGTTGCCGTAAGGCTGAATAAACTGGCATAAAGAAAAAGCACCCGCCCATGGCTGTTTTTGACAGCTATGGGCGGTTTTTGCGTGTATGGAAACGGATGCGCTGGGAAAAACTTGCCGAAGAGGAATTTTTTTCAAAAAATATTTTGCGTTGCATGGTGTGATGTACCTGACACATCCGGCCGCCTCCGGCAGGTGAAAAAGGACAAAATGGCCCGAATGTTGTTTAAGACAGGGAGCGGCTGCCCCACAGAGCGGCGAAATCTCTGCAAAAAAGGCGGCTGTCCGGCTTGAATGACACATTTAACAAAAATTTGACGTGAAGTGATTGAATTTGCAACTCTTGACAGAAGGCGGGACAAACCATTATCCTTTTATCCAGAGGAAAGTATTTTATGTCGCCAGACGTTGGAATGCCTGGTGGACAAGTGTGTGTCAGGAGGGAAAGAATATGACCAACTACCGGAACCGAATCGGGGAAGCCATTGCCTTTGCCCGGAACGTGGCGGGCAGATCCCAGCAGGAGCTTGCGGATATGCTGGGGCGGGACAAGCGCACCATTCAGAAATGGGAGCGGGGCGAGATCCGCATTGCGCTGGAGGATTATCTGGATGTATTCGATACTCTGCACCTGCCGGTGGGGCCCTATGAAATGTGGATCCGGCATCCGGAACTCTTTCCGCGCGGCATGGAGGATATCAAGGGCTTCAGCACCGAAAAGAAGCGGAGGACACTGGCGGATTATTATCTGCATCAGGCTGCACCGCTGGAGATCGAGCAGGAGTATTACATCCTGTTCGGCGACCACGGCAGCAACAGCTGCGGCATCCGGCAGGAGCTGCTGGCCAACCTGCAGACTCCGCTCCGTGACCGCAAACGGATCGTGAACCAGATCATCGACAACTACTATGAGGCCCGGGCCATCGGACATCTGACCGACCCGGAGGGCCAGCAGCCAGTGATGCCCATTCTGGAAGCCTGTTACGATGCCAGTGCACGGAGCGTGGAAGCCAACGAGAACCGGTACAGCATCGGCAGCATCGAGGACTATCTGGACGATGCGGCAAAACCGGCAGAAGAGTGAACCGAACAGCAGACGGCCATGTGCAGCCGCCTGCTGTTTCTGCGTTCGGCTGCCTGCGGGAAAATATTGTGAAATTTGCGGATTCCTGCTATACTTATCCTATTGATGAAAAAGAAGGGTGAGATAAATGGCATACAACATGGGCGGTCGGCGCTTCCGGCCGGTGGGCAGCGGAAAAAAGCGGACTGCGCCGCAGTACGGGCCGGTGGGCACAGGCTGCCCGTTTGTGGAGGAGGCCGTGGCGCGGCTGTATCGGGAGCAGAGCGAGGAACATTTCTGGAGCCTGATGAACGCCCTGAACTATGCGCTGGAATTGCAGACCAAGGTACTGGTGCCGCTGGATGCGGCGGTGGACCCCCAGAGCGGAGCCGCCCCCTGGGCACACCTGCCCATCCCGGAGGATCGGGCCGAGGGCCTGCCGCCCTGGCTGCTCCACGCCCGGAAAGAGCGGCACTATCTGCCGCTGTTCACTTCGGTAAAGAACGCCGAGGCGGAAAAGGCCAGCGCAACCCGCCCCATGGTGGAGCGCAGCCTGCGCAGCGCCATGGAGTATGCGCTGGAAACGGACGGCATCGATGGTGTGGTGCTGGATCCGTGGACAAGCTCTGCCACGCTGGATGTCTCCCTGCTCAGCGGGCTGCTGAGATCGGAGCGGGGGAGCGACAACCCCGGCGCTCAGGAGCTGGAAGCCGGGCACGCCGCCGCCCGGGCCGGGGATTGGCAGGAAGCGGCGGCCCGCTACACTGCCGCCGCCGAGGCGGGCAGCGCAGAGGCGCTTTCTGCCCTGGGGGACTGCCTGTATTATGGCCGGGGTATCCGGAAGAATAAGACCCAGGCCCGGCGGATGTGGAAAAAGGCCGCACAGGCCGGGGAAGTGCAGGCCATGATCGCCCTGGGGGATGACTGTGCCGCATCGGGCGGGGAGATGGCGGAGACCCTGCAATACTACCGCCGCGCCCAGAGCGCTGCCCGGGAAGTGCCGGACATCGCCTACACCCCGCAGGTCTGCCTGCGTCTTGCCCAGTACGAGACCCAGTACCTCTCTCGCAAAAAGGCGCTGCTGCAGGTGGCGGAGGCCGTGCAGGGCTTTCGGATCCTGCAGGCCGAGGGCGAAACGGATGCTGCCGACTGGCTGCGGGAGGCTGAACTGCTGACCGATCAGCTGCTGGCCGACGATAAAAACGCCTGAAACACAGTTTCTTTACATTTGTTCTAAGAAATCGTCATAGGAAACCGGTAAGATATTCAAGGAAATATTCTGCGCCGAAGAAAAGAGGACAAGCACTATGAGCAAAGTGATCGGAATTGACCTTGGCACCACCAACTCCTGCGTGGCGGTGGTGGAGGGCGGCAAGCCTGTGGTCATCACCAACGCCGAAGGCGAGCGCACCACCCCCAGCGTGGTGGCCTTTACCAAGGATGGCGAGCGTCTGGTGGGCGGCGCGGCAAAGCGCCAGATCGCCACAAACTCAGGCCGCACGGTGTCCAGCATCAAGCGGTACATGGGTTCTGATCACCGGGTTCATATCGATGGCAGGGACTTGACCCCGCAGGAGATCAGCGCCATGATCCTGACCAAGATCCGCCGCGATGCCGAGAGCTACCTGGGCGAGCCGGTGACCGAGGCGGTCATCACAGTGCCTGCCTATTTTGACGACAGCCAGCGCAAGGCCACTCAGGACGCGGGCCGCATTGCGGGCCTGAATGTTCTGCGCATCATCAACGAGCCCACCGCCGCCGCGGTGGCCTATGGCCTGGACAACGAAGCCCCCCAGAAGATCCTGGTCTATGATCTGGGCGGCGGCACCTTTGATGTTTCGATCATTGAGATCGAGGACGGCACCTTTACGGTGCTGGCCACCGGCGGCGACACCCATCTGGGCGGCGACGACTTTGACGAGCGCATCGTTGAGTGGGCTGTGGCGGAGTTCCGCAGATCTGACCGCATCGATCTGACCAAGGACCCCGCCGCCATGGGCCGCCTGAAGGAGGAAGCGGAAAAGGCCAAGAAGGAGCTTTCCAGCGCGCTTTCCGCCCAGCTGAACCTGCCGTTTATCGCGGTGGGCAAGGATGGCCCTCACCATCTGGATCTGAGCCTGGGTCGTCCCCAGTTTGAGATGATGACCGGTGACCTGCTGGCCCGCACCGTTCAGCCGGTGCAGAACGCCCTGCGGGATGCCGGGCTTTCCGCCAGCCAGCTGGGCAAAGTCCTGCTGGTGGGCGGCAGCACCCGGATGCCCGCTGTGGAGCGGCAAGTCCGGGAGCTGCTGGGCTGTGAGCCCAGCCACACCCTGAATCCCGATGAATGCGTGGCCATGGGTGCCGCCGTGCAGGGCGGCCTGCTGCAGGGCGGCGGAAAGCTGGCCGGTGCCACCGGCGCGGCCGCGCAGGGCCTTGTGCTGATGGATGTCACCCCGCTGACGCTGTCCATTGAGACGCTGGGCGGCGTGGCCACCCCTCTCATCACCCGCAACAGTATGATCCCCACCCGCAAGAGCCAGATCTTTACCACGGCCCGCCCCATGCAGACCAGCGTGGAGATCAACGTGCTGCAGGGTGAGCGTCACTTTGCCCGCGACAACAAGAGCTTGGGTAAATTCAAGCTCACCGGCATCCGCTCCGGCTTCTCCTCCAAGCCCCAGATCGAGGTCACCTTCGACATTGATGTGAACGGCGTGGTCAAGGTGTCTGCAAAGGATCTGGGCACCGGCCGGGAGCAGAACATCACCATCACCGGCAGCACCAATCTTTCTGAGAACGAGATCCAGCGCGCCATGGCCGATGCCGCCGCCTACGAGGAGGAGGATACCCGCCGCAGGGAGCGGTTGGAGCTCCACAACCAGGCCGAGATGCTGGCTTACAAGGTGGATGAGGCCCTCTCCAAGTGCAAAAAGGAGCTGGACAAGGACGAGAAGAACCGAGTCAAGAACGACCTTGCCAGTCTGCGCCGCTGCCTGCGCAAGGATAAGCCTGAAAAGATGAACGAGACCGAGGAGGCGAACCTCCGTCAGGCAAAATCCCAGCTGGAAGCCAGCGCAAACCACCTGATGGTGCTGTACAGCACGGAGCAGGATGTCGGCCAGCAGTAAGCAGGCAATTCCCTACTGAAAAACTTCGTTGAAAGGGTTGACAAACCCGGAAGAGTGGGGTATTATGTATGCAATATCACAAAAATGGCTGTGAAGAGAAGAGTAGGTTTTCGCATTGATCCTTCCAGAGAGCCCGGGCGGTGGAAAAGGGCAGGAAACAGGGAACTGAAAATGGTCTCGGAGCCGCGGGGGCGAAGTGCAAGAGTGCTAAGCCTGCGACGGGAGCGCCCGTTACAGCGTCCGGTTGTCGCGTTGCAAAACGCCGCAGCAGTGAGGCTGTCTCTGTGAGGGGACAGTAAACCAAGGTGGTACCACGGAAGTTTTACGCTTTCGTCCTTGTGGGTGTATGCCCGCTGAGGACGGAAGCGTTTTTTATTTTGCTTCCGGTGCAAAGGGTGCGGATTGTGCCGCACCGCACAAAAACATTTTTGTAAAAGTAGAGAGGGAAAACAAAATGTCTAAGATCACTCGTCGTAATTTTCTGAAAGTTTCCGGCGTGGCCGCTGCTGCCGCTGCCCTGACCGCCTGCGGCGGCTCTTCCTCCACCGCAAGCTCCGCCGCTTCCGGCGCTGCATCCTCTGAGGCTGCCTCCACCGCTGCCAAGCTGGACAAGATCAAGGTAGCTGTTCCCAACGACACCACCAACGAGGCCCGCGCTCTGACCCTGCTGGAGAAGAACGGCTTCTTCAAGCTGAAGGCAGATGCAGGCCTGACCGCCACCAAGAACGACATCGAGGAGAACCCCCTGAACGTCAATGTGGACGAGGTCGAGGCTGCTCAGGTGCCCAACGTCCTGCAGGATGAGGACTATGCTGTCATCAACTCCAACTACGCCATCTCCGCCGGTCTGGACCCCATGACCGACG
>ERZ834382.2916-NODE-2916-length-11132-cov-14.557010_pt1 | contig 11132 bp, 9 predicted proteins | sample MGYA00519692_ERZ834382 | MGnify/ENA primary metagenome ERZ834382 (study PRJEB31850, sample SAMEA3708751) | human gut metagenome | biome: human gut; feature: human-associated habitat; material: faeces | place: China | collected 2014 ...
CTGCCGGTCTTCTTTTGAAAAATCTATCCATCCTAACTGCATGTTTTCACTTCCTTATTTCTTCGTCAAATATGTATCTTCCACATAAGTCTCCGGTGTCGCCTCTTCAATTACTCCCGACTTTGGATCAAAGATATATTTCTTCTTCAATCTCTCATACAATACAGAACCTACAGTCTCCATTACCTGCCTCATCATATCAGGATCATCAAATAGTTTTCTGAAAAACTGGTCATTCTGCTCATATCTGTCTGCTGCCATATTCGGAAAATCCTTTTCAAATAACAGCATAAATGTTGCCCTGTCATTGTTCTTTGCGTAGCTCTGCCATTTCTCCTGATTGGCATAATCATTTTCCATCTGAACAAGTACTTTATCCATTTCAGTAAAATGAGTGCCATACTTTTCGTTTATCTTATCAATGATTACTGTCAGCGGGTCTTTCTTAGGCTCTCTATGACCAGAATCACCGGAGATAGGTGTATATCCGCCTTCTGTGCTTTCAAGCTCTATCGGACCTTCAAAGTCTTTTTCCAGCTTATAGTATTCAAGAAGAACTTTGTCATCAATATTTATCTTCTCTCCACCATGTCCTTTTGGAAGCATCGTGTATAAAAACTTTGAATAAATACTGAATCTGTGAATATCCTTGTCAAATAGTCTGCACACCTGTGTAATATAAGCATAAACACGGTTAAAACTTGCCAAGGTAGACTTAAATATATCCTGTTTTTCAACCTCAAGCACTTCATATCTGTCTATTGCTGGTCTTAACTGTCCCTGAAGCTTTCCAAGATCACCAGCTGATTGATTCTCATTCTGATAGAAAATATCCGCAAATTTATCCACTTCTGATTTCTGATATACCCTGAAATCATCCAAGGTATTCTTCATATCATATACAACATTAGGATCTGTTTCCTCCAAGAGCACAGTTTCCTCATAGAATGGCTCAAAAGATGCTTTGATATCTTCTGCTGAATTGACAAAATCAAGTACAAATGTATCTACTTTTCCTCTTGTAGTTCGATTCAATCTTGATAAAGTCTGTACTGCCTTTACACCGGACAATTTCTTATCCACAAACATGGTGTGAAGCAATGGCTCATCAAAGCCTGTCTGATATTTTTCTGCAACAACAAGGATTCCATAATCATCTGTATGGAATGTTTCCGGCAAAGCCTTTTCTTTGATTGTCTTGCCTTCTTTATCCTTATTCATTCCCTCTTCGGTAAACACATCATCGTTATCTTTAACCTCACCAGAAAAAGCAACTAACACTTCAAGGTCATTCAGTCCTTTTTCTTTTATTTGTCTCTTAAATTCCTGCACATATCGTACTGCATGAAGTCTGGATGGTGTAACAACCATAGCCTTCGCCTTACCACCAATCTTATGTCTGGTGACATTCATAAAATGTTCCAGCATGATAGCAGTCTTCTGAGAGATATTATGTGGATGCAGTGTCTCATAATTTATAATTGCCTTTGAACCTGCTGTTGTATCAAATTCCGGATTATCCTCAATAATCTTGGCAATCTTGTAATACATTTTGTAGGTCATATAATTCTGCAGGACATCCAATATGAAATGCTCCTCTATTGCCTGTCTCATGGAATAGATATGGAAAGGTCTGTAGATTCCCTCCGCATCCTTCTGACCAAACAGCTGTAGTGTCTTTCCCTTTGGAGTTGCCGTAAATGCAAAGAATGATAAGTTCTTATGCATACCCTGTGCTGCCAATTCATCTAAGAGCTTATCCTCATCATCCTTGCGGTTTCTCTCGTCTTCATCTTCCATCTCGGCATACTCTTTCAGAATTTCTTCTGTATCAGCTAACGCTCTTTTTAACTTTTTCGCTGCATCTCCAGTCTGTGAAGAATGTGCCTCATCAATAATAATCGCAAATCTTTTGTTTGCAGAATCCACCTCTTTATAGATTACCGGGAATTTCTGTAATGTAGTGATGATAATGCCTACACCATCATTGATTGCATCTCTAAGCTGTCCCGAATTCTTATCTACTTTTTTAACCACACCTTCTACATGGTCAAACTGATATACAGTAGACTGCAACTGGCTGTCCAACACCCGCCTATCCGTTACGATGATTACTGACTGGAAAATCTTATTATCTTCATAATCATGGAGTCCGGTAAGTCTGTGTGCCAGCCATGCAATCGAATTAGACTTTCCTGAGCCTGCACTGTGCTGGACCAGATAACTTTTACCTGAACCATTCTTCTTCACATCTTCCAAAAGTTTTGTGACTACATCAAGCTGGTGATATCTTGGGAAAATCATAGTCTCTTTCACTAGATTTCCCTTCTTATCATACTCCTGCTGCAAGTGCATATATTTCTGTAGAATTTCCATCAGACTGTCCTTGCAGAGTACTCTTTCCCAAAGATATGCTGTATCATATCCATCTGGATTTACAGGGTTTCCTTTACCGCCTACTTTTCCGGCACCATTACTGCCCTGATTAAATGGCAGGAAATAAGTGTGTGCGCCCTCAAGCTTTGTTGTCATATAGACATTGGTAAGGTCTACTGCGAAATGCACCAATACTCTTTCTTTGAAGGCAAAAATTGCATCCTTACCAGCACGATCAAACTTATACTGATTAATGGCATTTGTGGTATCCTGTCCTGTAAACTGGCATTTCAATTCCATAGATACCACCGGAATACCATTTACAAAAAGAACAATATCTATACTGTTCTCATTATGTATAGAATAATGAAGCTGTCTGGTACAATGAAGAATATTCGCATCATACTGAATCTGTGTAGTCTCATTCAAAGAAGTCTCTGGCTTCCAGAAAATAGGATAAAACTTGATTCCTCTATCCATAAAACCATGCCGCATCACATTCAAAAGGTTGGTGGTTTTCACTTCTCTTTTAAAACGCTCAACTATCTGCTTCTCGGAGTTCTCTGCATAAATTTTTACATACCTATTCCATTTCTTAGGCTGACTTGTCTTAATAAACTCAACAAAAGTATCCTCATCAAGTCCTGACTCACGATTAAATTTCTTCGGATCACCCTTGCTATATCCACCATGATGAATCAGATAGTCTTCGATATCTTCTTCAAATCGTTTCTCTTTTACATCAAAATCAAACATGGCTACACCTCCTTTTTGCCTGTGACAACCTCGTAGATGAGGGATTTTTTGTATTCCTGAAGTTTGTCAATTGCTTTGTTTCTATCAGCTATTGTTTTATCAAGCATCTCACATTTACTATCTAAATAATCTGCTATTTGACATTGTTCGATATAAGGTGGTACAGGCACTTTAATACTTTTAAACTCTGATGAATATGTCCTCCAGCGCATCGCCATTATTCCACGTCCATATTTATAACATTCAGCAGAAAACGGCTTTGTCCTATATAAATAATGATAATATCTTGAACATACATTTTCATTTGGTTTATATATATCATATGCGGGACTCGTAACCCCATCATATGCCGATCTTCCTATTGCCCCCATCCATGCCAATATAATATTTACTACTATATCATTCTCATAAACCACCTTGTATCCTTCTGCCTTTACTGCCTTATTCCCTCTTTCCTCTTGTTCACCATGTGGAAACACTCCTAAGTCAGTATAAAGAGAAAGTAATCTCACTTCCTCTAATGATTTATAATTTTTTTCATCTCGTAACGAGAATACGTATCTATTTTGCGATATGCTCCAATGAACTGGTATTTGTTCACACATATCTATAGTACTATCCTTCAGCTCTACATCTGGATTTATTCCCTTTGTTACAGCTTCCGTAATAATTGAAAATTTGTATTCCTTTAACTTTTCAATAATTGCCTGCTGCTTTTCAATAATTTCATCAATCTTTGAGCACTTGGCATCCAAATAACTAGCAATTTGTATCTGTTCACGTTGCATTGGTAATACAATTTTCAAATCCATCAAATTAGTATTATTTATTGCAGGATAACTAATGCCAACAGAATGAGCTTCTACATTTGATATAAAAGAATGTGTACTCAATGCATAATATAAAAATTTTGCGACAACATCTTTATGTGGTGTCACTACCGAAAAACCCGTAGATACAATTTTATCTGCTAAGGAATCATCAATATATGCAATGGCTTTTAAATATGTTCTCACAGTTGAAATAATAGTATCACCATTATGTACAATACGTCTTGCCCTACTTGGTGCATTACCAAATTTCATTTTTTCTGTTGTTCTTACCCCATGTTCATATGTAACAGAACCAATCTCTATGTAATCAATTTCTTGCTCTTCTTCATAATTTTCTGGAAGAACATCATTATTGCTGTCAGCAATTTGTTTAACCTTATATACTTTCCAACTAGAAGGGATTTCACCTACCCACTTCACCCCACTATCCTTCATCTCTCTCATAGGTCAAATACCTCCTCAAGACTTCCGGACAGTTCAGTCTCCAAATCCATAATCTCTGCCATTATCTCTGCAGAAGGTCTTGGAGCTTCATACTTGTAAAAATATCTTGTAAACGGAATTTCATATCCCACCTTTGACTTTTTCTCATCAATCCATGCATCCGGTGCAAATGGCAATACTTCTCTCTCAAAATATTCTTTGATATCCTCTTTTAGTGGAACATTTTCTGTATCACGAAGACTCGTATCCGGCTGTTTCTTTCCCTTTTTTAATACCAAATTGCCTTCTTCATCACGGAGCGGTCTTTCTACTGTAATCTTGGTATAGCCAAAATCCTCGTTATCATAAATCTGACTAATTTCACTCGCCGTGAAATCGCCATAAATCTTTGTAATCTCAGCGATATCTTCCTCAGAAATATCATTTCGCTTATTTCCCAATGCTTTTCTTCTCTTCACAAACATATCATTGGCATTGATTAGCTGTACTTTGCCCTCTCTGACTGTACCTGCCTTTTTATTTGACAATACCCAGATATAGGTTGCAATTCCTGTGTTGTAGAAAATATCATTCGGTAAAGCAATGATCGCCTCAAGCAAATCATTTTCGAGAATATATCTTCTGATTTCAGAAGGTCCGCTTCCTGCATCTCCTGTAAAGAGTGGTGACCCATTATGAATGATTGCTATTCTGCTTCCACCCTTATCAATATCTTTCATTTTTGATATTGCTGTCATAAGAAAAAGCATCTGTCCATCGCTTGCAGCTGGAAGTCCTGCTCCAAATCTTCCTCCGAAACCAAGCTTTGCCTCTTCCTCTACTTTCGCCTTTTCATTCTTCCACTCACGTCCAAATGGAGGATTAGAAAGGATATAGTCAAAGGTGCTGCCTGCAAACTGGTCATCTGATAATGTATTGCCATCCTTGATGTAATCTGCATTGTTCCCCTTAATCAACATATCCGCCTTACAGATTGCAAATGTTTGGTCGTTGATTTCCTGTCCAAAGGATACAAGTTCCGTAGAAGCATTCAGACTATGTAAATATTCCTCTGCAACAGAAAGCATACCTCCAGTTCCACATGCCGGGTCATAAATTGTTTTTGCTACATTATTGCCAGAAAGAATATCATTATCATCATAGAAGAGAATATTAACCATAAGCTGGATAACTTCTCTTGGAGTGTAATGCTGTCCGGCATCTTCATTATGAGACTCGGAAAATCTTCTTATAATCTCTTCAAAGATATAGCCCATTTCAAGGTTAGAGATCTCATTCGGATGAAGATTTCCTCTATCTGTTGTATATTCCTTTAAAACAATATAGAGAATTCCCTTATTTGCCATGGTTGTGATGTGACCATCAAACTTAAACTTTTCAAGAATATCCCGAACATTCTCTGAAAATCCGTTCAGATAATCACGAAAATTATCCTCAATATTATCCGGATCGTCCATCAGTCTCTCAAATGTATATTTGCTGGTGTTATAAAAATCTTTTTCTGCTGCCTTACGAAGTAAAACATCCTTCATCGGAAGATTTTTTACTTCCTCATATTTCTGCAAAACTGCATCCTTTGTATCGGAAAGAATACAGTCAAAACGTCTGATTACTGTAAGCGGTAATATAACATCTCCATATTCATGCGGTTTATATACTCCGGTCAGCTTATCTGCTATTGCCCATATCAGGTCTGCTTTCTGATCTATTTTTGCACTTCTCGTAGCCATTTCATTTTCCTCCATAAGGTAATTTACTTTTCTTCTTCATCCGGTACATAGTCAACCAAATCTCCAAAGTTACAATCCAGCTCTTTGCAGATTTTTTCCAAAACAGATAGTTTAACTGACTCGCAGTTTGTCATCTTTGCTATTGTACTGGAACTAAGACCAGTCTTGGCACACAAATCTCCCTTTTTCATATTGTTATCAATCAGTAGTTTCCACAATCCATTGTAACTAATTGCCATATGTATTTCCTCTCTCTAACAATTGTCGTAATCTAATACCATCATTGTAAGTATAGTACACAAATTGCGAATATACAATTTGCATTTGCAAATATTGAATGCTATTTTCTAAAGAAAAAAGGAACCAAGGCAGGATACTTCTATCTTGATTCCTATTTTATATCATTTAATATCCAAAAAACGGGACTTGGCACAATTTACTTCCATATTGCAAATATTATTTGCACTTTTCAAGTGCCTCAGACAATACCTGAGCCTGTTCATATGTATCTACTTCTATTTGACAACTACCTTCGGTTATTGCACACATTACCATTGGATTTGCAATCATTTCATCATTCAAATAAATACCTATCGTATTTCCAATATTATTTGTAGTAATATCTGCAAATGTTTTCGTTGATTCATGATCAAACTTTATTTGTACTACTGCCTTCTTGATTCCGTCGCTATTATCAACCATTGTTGCTTCTGCCGATTTTATACCACCAGTCATAAGTATATTCCCATCGCTATCCCGTAATGTGAATACATTTGTCTCTTGCTTCCCTGATGGCTGATCATTACTGACATTTTCTTCTATAATATTTGAACCTTTTTGAAACCATGCTTCACCATGATATCCTTGATATGCACCGATTGCACTATTTATTATTGTCAACACAAGACATATAATACCTAATACAATACCCACTATTGACATTCCTTTACTACTTTTCTTTAATCCTATTATTCCAAGTACCAAAGCTATAATTCCAACTGGTAATCCAATTATTGGAATAATCCATGCTAATACTCCCACTATACCAAGCACAAGTGCTGCTACTCCAAATCCAGGCTTACGAGCTTTGTTAATATCCGGTACTGCATAATTAATTTGATTCTGTAATGGTGCTCCACAGCCTGAACAGAATGTTGCACTATCATCCATTTGTTTACCACATTTTGAACAATACACCATGTCTATTCCTCCAATTCGATCTTACTATATGAGATCATTCAACAATATCAAAAACCATAAATCTAAGTAAATTATATCATAAATGACATCTCCATTCCACCCAAAAAAGATGTACCACCATTTCTGATGATACGTCCTCAAAACTATCTAGCTTTATCTTCTCTTACCTTTGATACTTCCTTATGTGCCGCTTCTTGCTTCTTCTCATTCTCCATATGCTTTTCCTTATCAAGCTGCACATTCATAGCCAGATTATCCAGCTTATCAATCGAAGCATCCAGATGAAGCTCCATTGTTACAAGCATCTTTTTCACTGCTTTCATAGGTGCAAGCACCGCCTTCGTAATGGGATGTTTCTGCTCTTTCTGTGAATAATCCACCTCCGGCTTGTCAGCAAAAGTGCGGAATGCATTGGCTACTGTCTGCCCTGCTTCACGAAATCCTTTTGCAAGAAGTGCTGTCTTTGCTATATCCTTATCCGTGGTCTTGATTGTACCTCTTCCCTGCACGATATTGATGTTATTTACAATGAAACTGTTTTCAAAGTAAATGCGTGCAAGTCCTTTGATGTTACTGCCTTCCCTTTCATAAGGTGTCACAGTTACGGAAAACTCCGGCATTTCCTGTGTTCTGTCCTGCTTCTGTGCCTCCTTTTTCTCCGGTTCCTTGATTCTTGCATAGGCATCAAGGATATTGGTATAGAGTTCCTCACGAAACTCTGCTGTGATAGGATTGCACACATCCTTATAGATCACCGATAGTCTTAGAACCTCTCTCTACTGTATAGATGTTGCTGCCTTTAATCTTAGCTCCCTTTGGCTCGTGGGCATGAATCTTGGCTTTCTCCTTGGTGTGAATGACCATTGGCTTGTCATCCACTTTCTTTATCTTCAATGTTCTCACCTTCTTTCTACATCCATTACCCAAAAATGGGTAAAAAAACAGCCGCTAAGGTATTTAACCCTAACGACTTCTTAACTTATTATTTTATAAATTTCTCTTAATCCTCAATCTGTGGAATATTAACTAGTTGTTGCAATTTCTTTTCAAGAACTGCCTTATCTGGTAACTGTAGCGGATACTGTGATACCAACATCGGTGACATAGTTCTGCTCATAGCATACTCTACCACCTCATCATTCTTAGCTGCATACAGAAGCAACCCTACACTAGGATTTTCATTCTCTTTTTTCACCTGTCTATCCAATGCTTCAAGATAAAAATCCAACTTAGATATATATTCAGGCTTGAACTTGCCTATTTTAAGTTCTATTGCTACAAGGCACTGTAATCCTCTATGATAAAACAATAAATCAATTCGAAAATCATCACCACCAACCTGTACCTTATATTCTTCATCAATAAACGCGAAATCTTTTCCTAATTCCAAAATAAAATCCTTCATGTTTCTGATTAAAGCTTTTCGCAAATCATTCTCATGAAACTCATTTGGCAAATCCAAAAATTCCATAACATATGAATCTAAAAATGAGTTTTCTCCCAACTTTTTAACTGATTCTAGTAACAAAGTTTCCTTTGATAACATATATCTTTCATAATATCCACTATCTAACTGTCTCTCCAACTGTCTTTTAGAATAATTTTCCTTGATGCATAGACGGATATAGAACTCTCTTTCCTCATCTGTCTTACATCCCGACATTATCAGCAAGTGATTCGTCCAGCTAATTTGTGTCACCAGTGGTGTCACAATGTCATTTTTACCATTTTAGCGAGAAATTATAAACCTTTTTAAATCACTATATTTAATTATATCAAGATTCTCCACTCCTCTCAATTACTTTTTCCGGTAGTTTTTCCTTTTTCATCATCGCTATCTTCTCGTGAATATTGGTGTTATACAGTCTGTAAAGGTCTGTATCCTTACTAATCTGATTATCAAATGGAATCACCACAGAACCACACTTGATAAGTCCCATTCCCGATGCAGTATTGGTTACGAATCGAAGCTGTGCTTCCGAAACCTTTATAACCTCTGGATTGATCTATATTATGATCAGGCAATGCCTGTTGTAATGATTAAATCGGGCTTTCCCAGATGTGGTGTGCTTCAACCACCTCCTTTCAAGGCGCAAAAAAGCACCTTAACCTTATTGGCTAAAGTGCTTGTATTTGTTTGCTATTAAATTGTTGTGAGTCAGACAATCTTGAAATAGGGCTACCGCAATCCCACTGGCTTTAGACGGTGGGTTAAGGTAGCCAAAAATCAGAAATTATTGTATACTCATGGCATGGGAACATGGAAATCTAAAAACAGACACAAATACCTATTACAATATCATATTATTTTTGTCTGCAAATGCTGAAAAGATATATAGAAAATCAAGGTTGAGAAAGAGGGTGACAGTGGATGTTAAAGGCATATAAATACAGAATATACCCTAATAATGAGCAGAAAATACAGATTGCAAAAACATTTGGCTGTTGCCGTTTTGTATATAATCAGACACTGGCATACCGGAAAGAAGTATATGAGAAAGAGAAAAAATCAGTTAGTAAAACCGACTGTAACAATTACTGCAACAGACAATTAAAGAAAGAATATGAATGGCTGAAAGAAGTGGATAAATTTGCTCTGACAAATGCGATTTACAACATGGATGCTGCATACCAGAAATTTTTTAAGGAACATGCAGGTTATCCGAAGTTTAAGAGTAAACACGATAATCATAAGTCATATACAACAAATTTTACGAATGGCAATATAACAGTAGATTTCGGGTGCAATAGAGTAAAACTGCCTAAATTAAAAGGTATAAAAGCAAATCTGCATAGAAATTTTAGTGGACAGATAAAATCGGCAACGATATCACAAGTTCCGAGTGGAAAATATTATGTATCAATTTTAGTGGAAACAGAACACGTGGAACTGCCACATATAAATCAAAATACAGGAATAGATTTAGGTATTAAGGAGTTATGTATTACTTCTGCTGGAAAGAAATACGAAAATCCAAAAATCATCAGAAAATACGAAAAGAAACTGGTGAAACTGCAAAGGCAGTTAGCCCATAAAGAGAAAAGAAGTCAAAATTACTACAAAACAAAGAAAAAGATAGCATTATGCCATGAAAAAATAACAAATACCAGAAAAGATTATCTGCACAAGATGTCACATGAGATTATCAGCGAAAACCAAGTGATAGTTTCGGAAGATTTGCAGATAAAAAGCATGGTAAAAAATCATCATTTGTCAAAGTCCATAATTGATGTATCATGGCATGAGCTGACAAGACAGTTAGAATATAAGGCCAAGTGGAATGGCAGAAAATATGTCAAAATAGATACATTCTATGCCAGTAGTCAATTGTGTTCAGTCTGTGGATACCAAAATACAGAGACGAAAAATCTATCAGTAAGGGAATGGATATGTCCTGTCTGTGGAACAAATCATGACAGGGATATCAATGCAGCAAAGAATATACTGGAAGAAGGATTAAGACAAATAGCATAAAAATAACAATATAGGGCAGGGACTGCCCGAATGAACGCCTGTGGAGATAGTAGGTTACGAGGTCTGCGAAGCAGGAAGCCCATTGGCTTTAGACAATGGGTAGTTCACGTTAACTAATGGATGCCATTTTATCAGTCGGCCATGATCTCCTGAGAGCCACATAGGAGATTAAAAAGTTTGCAAGCCAACCAGCTGGTACAGCAAGCCAGACAAAGGCAATGCCGAAACGCGGTGCACAGATCAGGGCAACGGACAGACGAATCGCAAGGTTCACCATGTTTGCAACGAGGAACGGACGCATAATTCCGAGACCGCGAA
>ERZ834382.2919-NODE-2919-length-11126-cov-8.349472_pt1 | contig 11126 bp, 5 predicted proteins | sample MGYA00519692_ERZ834382 | MGnify/ENA primary metagenome ERZ834382 (study PRJEB31850, sample SAMEA3708751) | human gut metagenome | biome: human gut; feature: human-associated habitat; material: faeces | place: China | collected 2014 ...
GCCAGTTGCGTGGTCGTGCAGGACGTCAGGGTGACCCGGGTTCTTCTGTATTCTTTGTGTCACTGGAAGATGATTTGATGCGTCTGTTCTCCTCCGACCGTATCGCCAGCGTAATGGACAAACTTGGTTTCCAGGAAGGCGAAATGATCGAGCACAAGATGATTTCCAATTCTATCGAACGTGCCCAGAAGAAGGTGGAAGAAAATAACTTCGGTATTCGTAAACGTCTGTTGGAATATGACGACGTGATGAACAAGCAGCGTACAGTGGTTTACACCAAACGCCGCCACGCTTTGATGGGTGAACGTATCGGTATGGACATCGTGAACATGATTTGGGACCGTTGTGCCAATGCTATCGAAAACAATGATTATGAAGGCTGCCAAATGGAACTGCTTCAGACATTGGCGATGGAAACTCCGTTCACTGAAGAAGAATTCCGTAACGAGAAGAAAGAAAAGTTGGCCGAAAAGACTTTCAACATTGCGATGGATAACTTCAAACGCAAAACTGAACGTCTGGCACAGATCGCTAATCCGGTTATCAAACAGGTATATGAAAACCAGGGACACATGTACGAAAACATCCTGATTCCTATTACAGACGGTAAACGAATGTATAATATCTCTTGTAACCTGAAAGCAGCTTACGAATCGGAATCTAAAGAAGTGGTGAAATCGTTCGAGAAATCAATCCTGCTCCACGTTATCGACGAAGCATGGAAAGAAAACCTCCGCGAACTGGACGAACTGAAACATTCCGTACAGAACGCAAGTTACGAACAGAAAGACCCGCTGTTGATTTATAAACTGGAATCTGTGACTTTGTTCGACGCCATGGTGAACAAGATCAACAACCAGACTATATCTATCTTGATGCGCGGACAAATTCCTGTACAGGAAGCTCCGGACGAACAGGCTGCCCGTCGTGTGGAAGTGCGTCAGGCTGCTCCTGAACAACGTCAGGATATGAGCAAGTATCGCGAAAACAAGCAGGACTTGAGTGATCCGAACCAACAGGCTGCTGCCAGCCAGGATACTCGTGAACAGCAGAAACGTGAACCCATCCGTGCAGAAAAGACTGTAGGACGTAACGATCCTTGCCCATGCGGAAGCGGTAAGAAGTATAAGAACTGTCACGGTAAAAACCTTTAAGAAGTTGAGAAGGGAGAGTTGAGAGTTGAGAGTTAAAAGTTGGGTAAGTAGAAGTTTCTATTTCTTTGTGCTCATTTTTGAATCAGCTTCGCTCAAAAACCTTATTTAATTTTTAACATTAAGGTATAATCTCAAGTTTCAATACACAAAAGAAAGTCTCAAACGGTTAAAAACTGTTTGAGACTTTCTTTTATTCCTCCAAAATTGTACTTTTGTTCAAATTACTAAATAGAACAAAACTATGGCAAAATCTTATTCACTGGCTTTCGTCACTATCTTCCTGCTGACACTGGGCAGCTGTCAGAGTTTGGAACAGATTTCCATTGATTATCTGCAACCTGCCGACTTGAGCTTTCCTCCGCAACTCCGGAAAGTAGCTATCGTGAATAACACCAGCAACACACCGGATAACAAACTAATAACAACGACTGAAAAGATCAAAGAAGGTACACCGCTCGTAAGTCGTGCAACGGCATACGCCAACGGAGATCCTAAGATTGCCACCGAATCACTGGCTGAAGAAATCGCACATCAGAATTATTTTGAAGAAGTAGTCATCTGTGACTCTGCTTTGCGGGCAAATGATAAACTGGCCCGCGAAAGTACATTGAGCCAGGAGGAAGTCCGTCAGTTAGCCTCTAGTTTGGGAGTGGATTTTATCATTGCACTGGAAAATCTGCAACTCAAAGCAACTAAATCTGTCCGTTTTCTGAATGAGTTCAACTGTTTTCAAGGAGCAGTAGACGTTAAAGTATATCCCACGGTGAAAGTGTATCTTCCCGAACGTAGCCGGCCGATGACTACACTCCATCCTAACGACAGCATCTTTTGGGAAGAGTTTGGAGGTACTGCCGTAGAAGCTGCCACCCGCATGATTCGCGACAAACAAATGCTGGAGGAAGCGGCGGTATTTGCAGGGACAGTTCCGGTGAAATATCTCGTCCCTATGTGGAAAAAAGGAACACGGTATCTGTATACCGGAGGTTCGGTTCCCATGCGTGATGCTGCCATCTATATACGCGAAAATTCATGGGACGACGCATACGAACTTTGGAACCAGGCTTTCGAAGGTACCAAGAACCAAAAGAAGAAGATGCGGGCAGCTCTCAACATAGCTGTTTATTATGAAATAAAGGATAGTCTCGCTAAAGCGGAAGAATGGGCGGAAAAGGCACAGCAACTAGCCAAGAAAATTGATAAAAAGAATATCACAGATAGTGTTCAGGCCAGCATTGACGATGTGCCGAATTATTATCTTACGTCCTTGTATTTAGCCGAATTGAAGGAGAGAAACGCTCAATTACCTAAGTTAAAATTACAAATGAGCCGATTTAATGATGATTTTTAAGGAAATTGTGTATCAAATCTTATTTTTTTTATACCTTTGAACTTATAAAAAGAAGGAACCCATGAAACTAAGCCAACAATCACTATCCATTATCGAATCGGCTATCCAAAAGGCAGTCGCTAAATATACATGTAACTGTGAACAAACAGTTGTAACCGATATCCATCTCCAACCGGACCAGACATCGGGACAACTTAATATTTACAATGATGATGATGAAGAACTGGCAAACATCATGATCGAAGAATGGGCTACGTATGAAGGGGATGATTTCCTTGAAAGTGTGGAACCTTCTCTACGCAACATTCTTTGCAGAATGAAAGATGCCGGAGACTTCGACAAGGTGACTATCCTGAAGCCTTACTCTTTCGTTTTGGTGGATGAAGAGAAAGAGACCATAGCAGAATTGTTACTGGTGGACGATGATACGATCCTGGTGAACGATGAATTGCTGAAAGGGTTGGATAAGGAATTGGACGAGTTCTTAAAAGAGTTGTTGGAAAAATAAAATACAGCATTTTTAGGATAGAGTTCGTTCAGGATTAATATAAATATCCGAAAGCATTATATAAAGAGAATCGGAAGCAAACAGGGTATTTCCTGTTGCTTCCGATTATTTTTATAGATACTTCCCTATTGATTATTTATTATATTTGATCGAGATATTAGCAAGTCGAAGCGGCATGAAGCTTGATACGCCGGACGGAAGTCGAACAGGCCGCAATCTGATACAGATATTATCGCGGTTCAATAAAGCATCCGGCAGTTTAAAATCATAGACCTTATAACCCGGAATATTTTTCTCTGTCTGCCCTCCTGCAGCCGTTCTGTCAAACTGTCCCAAAATTGTGAATTCAGAATTATCTACTTTTACCCATTCACCACTCATCGAATAAGCATATTCAACCACGGCCACAGGCCCACCTCCCCAACTTGAATTCATTTCAACCTGAAGAGAAAGTGAGGTAGAAATCCCTACTGTCGATATTTTATCTACATAGAAATATGAACTTGTAGACCATGGCCTACTATTGAAGGCTCCTCCTCGCATACGCCCATAATATCCATCTGTGGTATTAAGATTCATATCTCCCCGAAAATCATCCTGGAAACCTAATATGTAATCTGCATAGGTTTGCTGGAAATGCTTATTACCGTCTTTATTAAGAATAGCATTTGACTGCGATGCTTCTCCACCTGTAGGATGATACTCCGTAAATGTAGAAGCACCTATTTCTTTCCAATCGGGCACATTACAATCCCACTCCACGAGCACCGAAGTGATCTCGTTCATATCACCGATATTGATGTCCTCTCTATGAAGCGGAAGAATACACAACCGGCTTTCGGAGATGTCAAAATTGGTAAGCTTGACTTTCGCTACGATTCCGGTGATGGTTCCTGAACCTTTAGGAAGTGTCTCATGCGCATAAGGAGCATCGAGCGAAGTAAGCATATATGTATTAGAGCCGTTTTTATCTCTGATGCAGGTTGGATAGTATCTGTAGTATGCCGGGAATTTCTCCACCCAATAATTTTTATTCGCCTTACGGTCGGCAGCTCCCGGATCGGTAGTCTTGAAATTAGTAAATGCGCCTACCGGAGAGGCAATCTCGACATCTTTTAAGGTCACAAGGCTGAATACCATATTATCCGTTAGTTCTGCGATTGTTTTTTCAGGAATCGTGAAGGTGGAAAGTTCCGAACTGATTACATGGGCGGCAGTGATACCGCTAATCAGTCTGTAGGTAAAGCTGCCCTCTGATTCTTCCTTTATCGTTCCATCTTTCAAACACAATGAGACTTTGGCAAATTGCGCAAATGTAATCAGAGACTCTGATTCAAATACCACTGTCTCCCCGGTCTCATTCTGAATGACATAACGATTGTTCGGGAAGTTTTTCGATGTACCAGTGGCAACGATCGTTCCTTCAATATATACATTGTTAGTAATTCCACCGACAGGATAACCATAAACGGTTGGATAGCTGACAAGTTCTGCATTCGCATATTCAGAATATGCTTGCGACAGGTTGATTGTAGTCGTGGCTTTACGTTGGTATTGATCGTCATAACTCAATACGATACTTCCTGTGCGGGGTGATTGAGAATTTGTTTCCGTATTGAAATAAAGTTTTCCGTCACTTATCCGATACTCTTTCACCCATTCCACCGTCGGCGTAATCACAATATCCGTTTCAGGCACATTGGTCGAAATATCCATATTATATTCGCCTCCTTTGGTAAAGAGTTCCATATTATCACTGGCAGGAACTATAAATGGATAACGGGATAGTTGTTTTATCTTGATTACATCCGAAGTCTTCCCATCTTTTGTAAACACACGAATATCACAGAAACGTTCGGAATCACTGATATTTTCATCATAAGTCACTGTGAAATAAGTTCTTGATGACTGGGCTCCACGTATATCTGTAGAAAACCAGGTTGATTCTGCAAAGTCTATGCGCCACTCGGTATTGGATTTCACTTCAACCTGAACCGGAGCACCTTCAGCCTGAAGAATAATCTCATTATTTGTTATTTCCAATATGCCGGCTTCATTTTCGTCAGAGCATGACGGAAACATGATAATTGCCATCACAGCCCCAAAAGCTGCCCAGGCTATTGAATCTTTAATTTTCATATTCATCAATTATTAGATTTAATTTCACCTGTTTTATATAGTATCTCATAAGCTTCATTTCGATCATTCAACACAAAGATCTGAAACTTCTCTCCTCCCGGATAAACACGTGTAACAACATGTCCGGCGGGTTTTATCTTCAAACCGTCTTCACCCAGCCTGCTCCTGTTACTGTCTACCATACCGGCGGCAAAAACCGACCGTTCACCGGCATAAAGGCTTTGAGACAGCATCCGGCTTAGCGGAGCCGGTTGAGGATGATAGTAATCCCACACGGGAATCACGTAGGCTTGCGCTTTCACTTGGGAAATGTAGGTATCACACATAGCGTCAGAGTATGCATGATGATTGGCCACTACCACATCTGTTTCGCCCAGCAATGTAGCTACAGGTGTTTCTATGTCAAACCATTCCGGCGCTTTTTCCACTCCAAGGATATCTCCGCCCGAGAAGTAATCGAAATTACCGTATGTGATACGTATTCCGCAACTGCAACGGTTCTCGTTCAACTGTTCGCTCGAAGAAGCGGTAGATGGCACAAGCTCTTTGGAAGTCGTTCCGCTGCCTGTCCAAATTTTACCGTTACCCACAATATTACGTACTTCGAATGTAGGATAGGAACCCGGAGCTTTTAATAGTTTGATTTGTGTGTTACTTCCTGTCACAAACCCTTCATTCTTTTTACCTTCCCGGTCACGAGCGGCAACATATAATTTATAGTTTGAGATATGGGCACCCGTAACTTTAGCCGCTGTCGGATAATCGTATGTAGGGTAGCCACGATCTATCAATGTGGAAATATCCAGAAGATTACCCACATGAGTTATTCCGGTAAGTTTGTAGTCCAGCCCTACTTTTTCGATTGCCAGTTTTCCATTCTGTCCGATATGGTCTGTATCGAAGTGAGTGAGCAAGGCATAATCAATAGCACCGTTATTTTTCAACGGCAATGAAAAATGTTTTATATATTGGGCAATCCATTCAGCAGGCCGTTTAGAGTCATTAGGAACTGCTTTCATAATCTCCTGGGTACCGGTGTGTACTCCCAAATCTCCTGCATCCAGCAACATGGTAGTCCCGTCCGGGAAAATAAGATAGGCTGCATTCCCTCTTCCCGTGCTAATCTGATGAATGTCCAAATAACCAGCCTGCCACTCCGGAAGGTATTCATACACTTTATCTACAGCATCATCCGGAAAAGGCTTTTCCTGTTGGCAACTAGCGAATGTAGGCAGCATCATAACGGCTCCTAGAAATAATATCTTACTATTCATTGTTTTATTCTTTAATGTTCTATTAATCAATTTGTTTAACACTGTATATACCGGCTTCCTCTTTCGTCATTTCATTGCCGCCTCCATATCCCGGATTCTGTCTCAAGACGTTGCTGACGGAAATTGACTTTTCCGGAATAGGAAAGAGTTCATAATGATCGTCATTAGTAGGCCTGTGATCCCACCAGGTGCCTGTTGTATATAAGCCCCAGCGACGAAGATCGGTACGACGACGCTGCTCGCCAAGAAATTCGACCATCCACTCATCGAGAATCCGATACTTGTCAATATTCGTTTCAGTTACCGGATCAGGGTCTACTTCATTCTCAAAGTTGCGTTTACGCACTTCGTTGAAAAGATTGGCTGCTTCTTTCTTATATCCGCTTCTGTATTTACATTCGGCAAGCATATAATAGATTTCTGCAAAACGAAGAACCGGATAATCAGGGTTAAAAGCAAGTGTCTTGTCTGTATTGTCCGGCACCGGCAGTTTGCACAAACGTATTCCCGAATTCTCTTCTCCGGTACTTATATTGGAAGGAAGTTCATTTACGGAAGAATATTCTCCGTCTTTCACTTTCTTAAATTGTGCTACCTGGTCAACAAATTCAAGAACCTCACCCGGGTATTCATACAGTCCCGTACATTTCACCTCTGTTCCACTTCTTGATATACGTTGTAATTTTCCGTAAAGAAACATTCCTTCGTATTTGCCATTTCCTTTATATACATACAATTTCTTACGAAGGTCTTTCGCATGAAACTTGGCAAAAGGACGTCCGAGTTTGTCCGTATAAGGATCACCATTGGGTTTCAGAGATGGTTGGAGATGCATACCGTTCGTAGAGGAATAGCCGCTAAGATCGAAATAGTTCTTCGCATTATAATGATTATAACGTTCGAACTGCCACTGAAACAGAGTTCCTTTTGCATATTGCGACTGAACGGACCACATCACTTCTTTCGACTTGTTATTTTCGAAGGTGAAAGGACCGAACCAGTCTTCTTCCAACTCGTAATAGCCGTATTTACCGTCTAGTAAATCCTGACAAATTTGTGCACATTCAGCAAAGCGACTCTCCCCTGTATAGACTTCTGCATTAAAATATAATTGAGCAAGTAGAGCAGCCGCGGTTCCCTGGCGTAAGTAACCTTCTTCCAGCATATCTGCTGTTTTTTTCTCTAATTTGGGGATGGCGGCAAGCAGGAGTTCTTCCACATAATTAAAGGTTTCCCGTGCTGTGGAACGTGGAGATTCCTCTGTGGTAGAGCGTCGGTAAATAGGCATACCGCCATAGAAATCAAGTCCTCTCAAATAGAAATAGGCCACTAATGTCTGGAGCTGCATCTGATGATCTGCCTTCAGTTCTTCCGTCATACCTAATGAAACATAGTCTACACCAGCTAAGTCTTCTTTACAGGCTAAAGCCATGGCTACTCCCATACCTACTCCACGCCATGTTTCTTCGTTGTTGGGGTGAAGCGGTGTCCAGTCATGGTGTTGCAGCTGGGCGTATCGGACATCATTGTAATGTATTCCTTTTTGTGTGACACACATCTCGTCTGTTGTACATTCCTGAAGAATGGCACGGTCGAATCCGTGAAACCAACGCCAGTGCGTGAAAGAGCGTACCAGAAAAGAGTAGACAGTTTCCTTAGATGTGAAATAAGTATCCGGAGTTACTTCGGAATACCACTTCTCATCCAGATTAGTACAACCGGAGGCCACCAGAAGGGTGAGGAAAGAGATTATAATTAGAATATTTCGTCTCATATCATTATATTAGTTTATAGGTACTTTACTATTAGAATTGGATTTTCATACCAAAGGTATATCTACGAGTTTCAGGGTAAATATTATTAAACCATTCATAACCGGGATCCAAACCGTTCACATTCACTTCCGGATTCAATCCTGAATATTTTGTGAAACAGGCAACGTTACGGACGGTCAGGTAAAGATCAATCTTATCTATATACTTTTGCCATTTTTTCATGTTAAGAGAATACCCCAGGCTAATGGCATCAATCTTCAAGAATGTACCATCCTCAAGCCAGTAATCGCAAAGTTGCTTTACTTCTTTGATGTGCCGGTTATCAATGTATGCGTTGCGAAGAACATTCTGGCCTGCCACTTCAGAAAGTCCATAGTACATATTTATGGTATTGAACACATCGAAATCGATCCAGCTACGCAGGTTGATGCCTAAAGAGAGATTTTTGTAAGTGAAGGTATGATCCCATGATACCATCAATGCAGGAATGGCATTGCCAATATATCGTTTGTCGTCATACGTTTTTTTATCACTAAGGATTACATTGTCATTCTTATCATACAGAAGCCACCTGCCATTGTCCGTGATATCGGCATATTTCCAGATGTAATAGCTTCCGATCTTTGTTCCGGCCTCAATTCTACCGGCTGATCCGTTTGTACCCGGTGACGGAAATCCTACACGATCCTGATAGGTATTATTGCCCCACAAAGAGGTAATTTTGGAGGAAGAGTGTGATAGGCGCATAGTAGTTGTCCAATTAAAGTTTCTGGTTTTGACGGGTACTCCTCCTATCTCGAACTCCCATCCGGTATTCTCAAGATTACCGTAATTCATGGTGGTTGTTTCATAAACAGCGGGAGGATTGGGAACGTTGATATTATATAACATTCCGGAAACTCTTCTCTTATAGATATCAAACTTACCAAAAAGACGGTTATTCAGAAATGCATAATCCAAGCCGATGTTAAGCTCTGCTTTCTTTTCCCAGTGCAAGTCATAATTGACGTTACGGGCCGGTCCATAAGAGGTGATCCATGTACCGTTATACGGCCACATTGAATTGGAAGAATACATGGCAGTGGATGCTCCTGCAGAGAAATTGTTATTTCCCGTTACACCGTAACCAACGCGTACTTTAAGGTCATCGAGAAAACTGACATCACGCAGAAATGCCTCATTGGATATACGCCATCCGCCTGATACTGCCCAAAATGTTCCCCAACGATGATTCTTTCCGAATTTTGACGAGCCCTCGTGGCGAACACTTCCTGTAAGCATATAGCGGTCTTTATAGCTATAATTCGCCCGACCAAAGAATGAGATAAGACGTTCACGGGGATATTTGTGGGAAGACATTGCCGCCTTTCCGTCGGAAAGCCAGCTACCTGTCCCCATATCCCAAGCCCCTACTCCATCCACAGGAAAATCGTAGTTAGTCATATTAAAGTTTTCAGAGTTATTTTCCCAATAACTATATCCGGCTACCGCACTAACCGTATGGTCGTCTGCAAAAACACGCATAAAATTGATGGTAGGTTCAAAAGAGACATTGACTGTTTTGCTATATGCATGAAATCCTCTTCCTTTATAACTTCCATTTAAAGAGGTTCTGTGTAATGCGGACGTATAATGTGTCTGCTGATACTGGCGATCTTCCCAGCCAAGAGTAGCTTGTGCCGAGAATCCGGCAGGCAAATTGAGCTTTACCGTTGCATCCGCCTTCAGCCATTTGTCAACATTATCTGCCTGCTTCAACATAACTTCTGCTAAAGGATTGTAATATTCACTACCACCAACCAATACATTATATCCTGTTTCACTAGTGCTGTCATATACATGTTCCGTCGGATTCATCTTCAATGCCATGTCGAAATAGGAACTACTGCTCCGCTGATCCCGGTGTGCTTCCCGGTATTCTGTGTGCAAACCTATTTCCAACAAATCATCGAGAAGGTTAAAATTTGCATTGATGCGTCCCGAATAGTCTTTACGGTTGTCACCAATTGCGATACCTTTTTGATCCTGTGCCATAATAGTAGCATATATTTTAGCTGTATGGCCGCCGCCCGAGAGGTTGACAACATGGCGTTGGGAGAGTGCTCCTTCATTCAAAAGTTCACCGTACCAGTCGGTGGATGCACCTAAATCTGTTCCTACTCCGAACCTTACGAAAGCATCACGATCAAGGACCTGCGGCCTCCTGGAAACTTGCTCGGTAGAGAGTTCGCCCGTATATGATAAGGTTATGGGACCTTCTTTTGCTTTCTTGGTAGTCACTAAGATGACACCACCGGCTGCTCTTGTTCCGTAAATAGCACCTGCAGAGGCATCTTTCAAAACATCAATAGACTGAATATCTTCCTGACTGATAGAACGTAAATCACCTCCGGGAATTCCGTCTATCACAATCAAAGGAGAAGAGGAAGCATTGATGGACGCTACTCCACGCAGCTGGAAACTGGCAGAAGCATTCGGACTGGAAGTCTCGGAAACATTCATACCGGAGATTTTACCCTTTAAAGCTGTCGCAATAGTGGAGCCTCCCATTCCAGTCACTAAATCTTTGGATGATATGGAAGTGATGGAACTGGTCACTGCACGTTTCTCCATCGTTCCATAACCGATAACGACTACCTCATCCAGCAACTGATGATCTTCTTTCAATACCACTGACAAGTTTGTACGGTTTCCCACCTTTACTTCAAGAGACTGAAAGCCAATATATGAAATCACCAATATGGCATCGGATGCAACCGTCAACTTAAATTTTCCATCCAAATCGGAAACTGTACCTTTCCCGACTACTCCTTTTTCCTGAATACTGGCACCTATTACCGGCTCTCCCTGTACATCCGATATGGTACCAGATACAATCATTTTCTTTTCCTGTTGCGGTGACTGTACCTCAACAGACAGTATAATCTT
>ERZ834382.2937-NODE-2937-length-11066-cov-25.806830_pt1 | contig 11066 bp, 9 predicted proteins | sample MGYA00519692_ERZ834382 | MGnify/ENA primary metagenome ERZ834382 (study PRJEB31850, sample SAMEA3708751) | human gut metagenome | biome: human gut; feature: human-associated habitat; material: faeces | place: China | collected 2014 ...
GCCGCAAGGCGGGAATTGTGCGGTGTTGCCCTGATATATTCGAGATTTTTTGTCAATGTCATGACAGCAGATTCAGCGACACGGCGTCCAACTCCATACCGCTTTGACCGAAGTAGAAACGCAGGCAGAAAACTTCCCCCGCGTCAACGGCAGGCAGCGCCGCCGTAAACTCGCACCAGTCGGTCTGTGCGCCCGTGATGGTAATGGTTTTCACAAACACCCGTCCCGCAAAAATCGAAACCGGGATCTGGGCCAGCGGGCTGTTGCCCGGCATTGCGCGGCAGCGCAGATGCAGCGTGTATGCGCCGCCCTGCTCAACCATCACACAAAACGCAGTGGTGCGGCGGTAACCATTATCAATCGCGGCCGGGTCAATGCTTACGCCTCCATGTAATGTCAGGGGTTGGCCGTTCTGCGCCGCCTGCTGCATATCCTGCTCGGCCATCGCTTCCAACTGGGCATCCAACGCCGTGGTGCGGCCAATGCTGCGGCGGAACGCAGGTGTTTGCAGCAAAAAGCGGCAGATATTCGCCGCGCTGCGCTGCAGCTCGCCCCGGATCAGCCGTCCCTCTGTCAAAGCAACGGCCAGATCATCGCTGCCGGAGTTATGCTCCGGGTCCGTCACAACCATGAACACATCATTCTGGGCGCGAACCATCGCAGCCACATGCTTGGTGCTGCCTGCGCCGTCGCGGTCATTGCCATCGGCCCACCAGTCACTCATCACAATGCCGGTGTAACACCATTGGCCGCGCAAAATTGTTGTAACAAGGTCATAATTGCTGGCCGTCCAGTAACCGTTCAGCGGGTTATAGGATGTCATAATGGAGCGGGCATGTCCCTCTTTGACGGCAATTTCAAAGCCGCGCAGATAGATTTCCCGCAAAGCACGTTCCGATACAACCGATTCAACGAAGTGACGCCGGTGCTCCTGATTGTTCGTTGCAAAATGTTTGATGGTTCCGGTTACACCCCAGCGGTGCATCCCGCGCAGCTGAGCACAGGCCATTTTGCCGGTCAGCAGCGGATCTTCCGAGAAAGACTCGAAGTTGCGGCCGTTCAGCGGATGGCGGTGAATGTTGATGCCAGGGCCAAGCAGCGTATCCACATGGTTTTTGCGCAGCTCCAGCCCTTCCATCGAGTAGAGTTCTTCGCTTAATCCCTCGTTGAAAGTCGCGGCCAGGCAGGTGCCATTAGGCATGGCAAAAGCAACGGTGCCGCAGTCCATACGGATACCGCTCGGCCCGTCCGAACAGCAGGCGGCAGGCAGCCCATAGCGCTGCAAAGCATCGCTGACGCCTCCGATTGCCCCAGCTGTCCCCGGCGTAACGCGCGGAGAGTTCATCCCCTCGCCCCGGACAATGGTGCAAAGCTCCTCATCGCTGAACTGTGCCACAAAGTCTGCCATCGCAGTGGTACCATCGGCCACATCCCGCAGGCGGATGCCTTTGTCGCCAGTCTGGAGCCATTCCCGCGGCAGGCGGGCGGCGCGGCGGGGCTCGGGCCGTTCTTCCTCGGTGGGCACGGGTTCCCATGCTGGGGTTCCATCCGCACCAGGGCGCAGGCGTTCAAAGGCTACAGCCGGAGCAGCTGCAGATTCCAACTGTTCCACCACCATCAACGGTAGTGTGACCGTAAAAGCTTCTTCCGCACTTCGCACATCGGTGCCAAGGCTGAAGCAATACTCGCCTGCTTCCAGCACAAAGGCAGACTTGTGCCCGGTCACACCGCTGTCATCATAGCTGGCAAAGTTACGCCACGGGGCTTTCAATGTCAGAGTCTGGCTCTCCCCATGGGCCAATGTTCTGGTTTTTGCAAAGGCGCACAGCACTTTGGACGGTTTTCCCAGCCGCCCCTGCGGCGCGGTGCAGTAGAGCTGCACAACTTCCTTGCCGGGGCAGCTGCCGGTATTTTGGACGGCAGCAAAGGCGGTAATGCCATCGGCTGTTTCATCTGCGCTCAACAGCCGAACTTCAAATTTTGTATAGGAAAGGCCAAAGCCAAAGGGATAAAGCACCTTTTCCGGTGCAAACGTTTCAAAATAGCGGTAGCCGACGTAAATATCTTCGGCATAGATGTTGCGGTCATCCGCCCCGTAATGGTCAGCCGCCGGATAATCTGCCGGGGTGCAGGCGATGGTATCGGGCAGTTTGCCGCAGGGGTTGACGGTACCGTTCAGCACATCCAGCACACCGCGGCAGCCTTCCTGCCCGCCCTGCCAGATGTACGCCACCGCGCCGGGGTTGTATCGCATGACCCACTGCATATCAATGATATTGCCAACATTCAGCAGCACCACAGATTTTTTGAAATGACGGCAAACCAGCGCCAGCATATTTTCCTCGCCCTCGGTCAGCAGAAAGCTGCCGGGAGTATTGCTATTGTCCTGGTCTTCCCCTGCCGTGCGACCGATGACAATAAAAGCCGTTTCGGCACGCTGGGCCGCAGCGCGGACAAAGTCTTCATCCAGCGGCATTTCCGGCTGAAACCACGGTTCCTGTGCCCAGCCGGTTCCCATCTCGTAAGGGTGTTCCGCCAGCCATGCTGCATAGCGGGTCTGCACCTCGGCATCCAGCTGGTAACCGTCCGGACCGCCCAGCACTTCGGGGAGGTTCGGCACATGGGCGGTGTTCACCAGCCCGCCGGACCCTGTGCCGCTTTGGTAGTAGTGAAATTGCGCGTACCCAAATAAAGCCGCTCTGCCGCCGGAAACCAGTGGTAAAACAGCCTCATTTTTCAGCAGAACAATACCCTCTGCCACAGCCTGGCGAGCCAGCGCTGCATAACGGGACATTTCCAACATTGTATTTTTCATCATACTGAAACTCCGATCCTGATGGATTGTAAATCCCAGCGCCACACTTAGTTATAATACACTATTTTCAGGATTTAGCAAGAAGTTCCTACGCGAGAAAGAAAGTTTTATTTGTCTTTGAAAAAAGTAAAAAGTTTTATGAAGTCAGAAAGTTTCTATTCGCCATTCTTTGAACTGTTTTCTTTTTGCGGCCGAGTTTGTATGCGGGGCAAAGCAAATCGGAATCAGAGTTTTTTCTTGGAACAGGGTTCAGAAAATTTCCAAGGCAATACCGCATAATTCTAGGTGCCGATACGGCGAGCGAGGTGCGGCAGATGCTAAGCCAAAAGCGCAGATAATACTGGATGCTGCAAAGGTGAGCGCCGCCAGTGGCGGATGCAGCGAACCGAAGCAGGGGCAGCGGTCGCAGAGTGCGAGGGGCTTTTGCCCCCGAAGCACGATGCGGGTACCGCAACCCGACATTATCGAGCATTTTGGCAACGCAGATGCCGTGCCGCAGCTGCCGGAGCGGTGCTTAAGCCGTAAGGCGGGAATTGTGCGGTGTTGCCCCAACATATCATTTATTAAAAAGACTAATTCGGTGGCTCCTTCTTTGTATAGTTCATTCCTTTTTCCTCTGCTTTTTCCTTTTCTTATCTACAAACATCTTTTTATTTGCTTCCCAGTTTTACGGCAACAGTTTTGTAGACTTCGGTACCTGTTGCTATACCTATAACCCCAGCATTGTCGCTGTTGCTAAAAGTTCTATTGCAGCTGTTCTGTTTTCGCCTATTCCAAAACGTTTCATTTGTCTTTTTTCTTGCTTCCTCATAAAGCAGCATCCCATACCGGAGATTTTTACCACACATTTTTTCAGGAATCGCTTTCTCGCGCTGCCTGTCTGCCCGCTTCTCTGGAATTAAGCAGAGATTTTTACCGAGAAAATTTTGGTGTCGTAAAGTCCATCTACTCCACCCTATCATCCTTTTTCTTCACATTCTGCTTTATAATAGGTTGGTTTTTAGCCACCTTTTCTTTGCCGCTTCCTTTCCCTCCATCATCCCGTTCTGTCCAACACTTTTTCGGCCATTTCTTCCGTGATTTTTAATTTTTTTCGCGTTAATAATCTCTTTTAAGTATCGTTGATCTCACGATTTGCTCCACATTTTATCTCGTATCATCGCCGATTTATTTGCAACTATTATCTGATTTTTTTCTCCGTAAATTTCTCCGTTTATATATTTTTCTTTTTTCTCCTCTTGCATATTTTGGTCTTTCTCAATGTATATTCGGCATGTTTCTTTCGCGTATTTTCTCTTCTTTGTCTCCCTATCAAGGTCAAAAACTGTGCTTTTTGACTTTTCTGAACATAAAAAGTGATTTTTCCCCGCCCCTATTTTATAAAGCCTGATTGTTGCCCCCAAAGCCGAGGTTTTTACGGCGATTTTTTTTGCAGCCTCCAAAGGAAGTACCGTGCTGCTTTGTGCATTACCAAATGTTCTTATCCAAGACTTCTTTTATCCTGAGGTTCTTACGCCGTAAAAAATAGTGCCCTCATCTTTCTTCTCTCGTACTCCCTCGTCACCCACCTTCTCCTAATACAGAGGTTTTTAACGTACTTTTCTACGATCCTATACAAAACGGTAACCTCTGCTCTTTTTCTTTTCTGCTTTCTCACGCTTCGTCAAGCAGAGGTTCTTACCGAGAAAATTTTATCTATTTTTTCTATTTTTCTGCTTGCAGAGGGCATTTCCTTCCATCCAGAGATTTCTACCGTACCAATTTCCAGTCAAATTCTTTTGCAAACGGAGATTCTTACCGCAAAAAACGGCCTTTGCGCCTCTCCCCTGCTGCTTAAGTTAAAGGAATTACCTGCTATAAAAGCTAACCAGAGGTTTTTACCGCAAAAAAAATCCTTCTGTCTGCCTCTTCATGTTTCGCCCACAGCCATTTTCCCGCCGTTTTCAGGTGCCATCGGGATGATCTTGTCGTTTCGATTGCTTCTTACAGGTTGCCAACCTGTTCCTTATGCCCGTTCACGCAACACGGTAACAGAGATTTTTTCATTGTATAACAGAGATTCTTTCCATGCAAAATAGAGGAAACAACCTCTGCCGCCAAAAGAAAAAATCTCCGCCATTCTATGAAAGAACCTCCGTTATCACCAGAAGAAACCTCTGTTGTGGAGGGAAAGAACCTCTGTTTCTTCTATATATAATAAGTATAAGATATAAATTTATAAATATATAATTCTAAAGAAAAAGAAGAACAAAAGGGTGTTTGCTCATAAAACAACGGAATTAACGCCCGCATAGCGGAGCGAACACGAATGCGGGCCATAAGAAGAAAAGCCATACAAAACATGCGCCGTTCTGTCTGTGCATATTTTGTGCAGCCAGCCCTCTCCCCTCCCCTGCTTTACGCGCGAGGATTCATCACTGTAATACATGCAGCGCAGCCATAGGATTGACTTTTGCAGGAAGATACTGTAGTATGATACTATCATGAGTAAGTGTACCTTCTTCTAAATATTCTAGCAATTCTGTGATGTATGGTTTTATTACAGGCGGGCTATTAGTTCCTAAAGAAAGGCGTGGACAAAACGGAGCACGGCATCCAATGTCCAATCATAGCGTATGAAAAATAAAGATGAAAAGAATACAATGACAGAATCACCGGATGTTATCATTGGTGAAGTTCTGCCGGATGAAAAGGTGGACGGCAAGAAAAAGCAGCTTGTGCCTAGGAAAAGTGACAATGTGGCGTTTGGCTCTTTCATCACGAAAAGCAACGATTTAATTCAAAGGACAAAATATTCCCTGCCCCGCAACGAACAGAAAATCCTTTTTATGATGCTGTCCAAGATCGATCAGCGCCATGATATGGATGCATCGAAGTACTATACCATTTCGTTTGATGATTTTGCAAAGCTTACCGGGGTCAATGCGTTGGACAGCGGTTATGCAAATTATCTGCGCAAAACCATTGAAAACCTGGAAAACCGGATGTTCTGGGTTCCCCTTGGGAATGATCAGTACAAAACGATGTCGTGGGTGAACCGTGGTTCTATCGTTGATATGAAGAAAAAGACGATCAGCATGCGCTTTAACCCAGATATCTGGAAAGACATTGCACAGCTGACAAGCAATTATACATCCTATAGCATTGAATACCTGCTGATGATGCAGAGCACCTATTCTATGCGTGTGTATGAGATCATTTTGTCATATGACAACGGAAACAGAGATTATTCCTATAACAATGGGTTGATTTTTGAACCTGTAACAGAAGAAGTTCTGCAAAAGTTCCCCAATAAGCGGGAAGAACTGAAAGGGTTCAAATATAAGCGGTTTGATATGGAAGAATTCAAGGGTATGCTTTCCATGCCTACCCGTGATGAAATCAATAGAAGCAAGGGCAAAAGCAGAGACAGTTCCGCGCAAAAGTTCAGCCGCGATAAACCGCTGACGGAAAAATACAAAGTATTTTCCGACTTTGAAAAGAACGTTCTAGCAATGGTCAAAAGCGAGATCAATGAGATGACAGACCTGTGGTTTGACTATGAGCCGGTGCGCCGCCGCGGGGTTCGGAAATACGAGTTCCTTTATATCTTCATCAAGTACAAAAACCGGGAAGAAATGAAGAGCGTCAGGGCGTTCCATCAGGAGCATAAAGGCGCTGATACAGAAGTAAGCAGAAAACCAAGAAAGCGCCGCAGCTCGGTCAGCAAAGAAGCACTGGAACAGTACAATCAGCCGCTGAAGGAAGCCATTTTGACGACAACCTATCGCCTGGCACGCAATGAACTGGCGGTAAAGGCGCAATATCAGACCTATGAAAAAAAGCTGACACCGGAAGAGCGAAACATCTTCATCGATATTTTCACATATACGTCAAAAATATTGACCAACACAAAAAAGCGGGATCAGGCAGAGGAAACGCTGGAAGCGTTGAACCGGATCATCAAAGATAATAACGGGCTAAAAACTTGGGCATTGGGAATGAGCGTTAAATATAAAGCGATGCTTGAACGCGCAGAGGAAAGAAAATCTGCGCAGTATTACCGCACGGTGGTTTATAATGACATTATAGAAAATTCTGCCGCAATCATCGCTGACGGCACAAAACGCGCAGCATTACTGGATGGCGATAGAACGGATCTTTTCAAGTTCGATTGGTCGCAGTTTGATGAGTAATAGAACGTAAGGAAGTATAAGAATGAAAAAGAGGTTTGCAAAAAGCAGACCTCTTTTTTGTTTCAGAAAAAGCGCGAAAACAAACGAATTAAAAAATTGACAACAGGTACTTGAGTCGTGACAGGTAAATCAAGAGGAAAAGAAGGCATTATCCCCAGGATTCGTGTTGACATGACGAGCGGGTATGCTATAATTAGCTTATTAAGATGAACATTTTACAGGAAAGAACAGAAGTAAAAGAAGAAAAGATTGCCAGCAATATCAAATAGCAACAGGTACGCAAGTCGCCGCATAATAGTTACAACAAAAGAGAAAACTTTACTTTATGACAACATGTACCTAAGGCAATACCGCATAATTCTAAGTGCCGATACGGCGAGCGAGGTGCGGCAGATGCCAAGCCAAAAGCGCAGATAATACTGGATGTCTTATCGAGCATTTTGGCAACGCAGATGCCGTGCCGCAGCTGCCGGAGCGGTGCTTAAGCCGCAAGGCGGGAATTGTGCGATGTTGCCCTAAGTCTTTCCACTTTATAATCAACCAACGAAATGAGGGAACGCCAATGGCAGCACAGATCATTACGATCGCCATCGAGAAAGGCGGAGCAGGAAAAACGGTCACTGCTTCTAACCTCGCCTATCTGATGGGCGATGAGGGTAAAAAAGTTCTTTGCATCGATACAGACCCGCAGGGAAACCTGACGAGCGCTTTAAGCGGCGGCAATGGAATTACCAGCGGCGTTTATAATGGAAGAGCTCTTTTTGATATGTTTGATGGCTTCCGTTATACCAAGACGAAGGACTATATCACCGAAACGGAATACGAAAATGTAGATATGATCCCCTGCAGCGCGCAGACGCCGCGGATCAACCAGCGTATTCCGGGAATTTTTGAGGATGCACAAACCTACTTCAAGCCGGGCGACCCGAAGTGCCTGACGAATATGGGAGAATTCCTCTATTACTTTTTAAATCAGGTCCGGGAGGACTATGATTACATCATTATTGATACCCAGCCGACCCGTGATTCACTCTTGCTGACGAATGCAATCAATGCGGCGGATTATGTGCTGATTCCCTCTCTTTGTGAGGCAAATTCGCAGGAATCGGCGTTCCGTACTTATGCGCTCTGCAATGAGCTGCGGAATACCCCCGGCAGCCATCTGAAAGGCGTTGGCGTAATTCTTACGATGGTAGTGAAAAAGGCAGCTACTACAAAAATTATCCGCGACCAGTGCAAACAGGTTTTAGGGGCTTCTCTTTATAAAACGGAGATTCCCAGCGGCCTTAGTGTGAATATGTCGGTTACGAAGCATCTTCCCGTATGCTATATGGCAAAAACACAGCCGGTTGCGGTGGCCTATGGCAAGGCTTACGAAGAACTAAAGGCTCAGCTTGCAAAGATGGGGGTGAACTGAAATGGCAATGAAAAAGAAGATGAAGGGGAACATAACGTCCCCTGCTCTCCCCGGCAAAAGTATTCTTGCAGAGGTAAACAATAACGAGGCGGGCAACATCTATAATAGTTTGTTCGCTAAAAACAGAAAAGTTGAATACGATAATAAATATATTGCGTTGGTTAATATCCGAACCAACCCGGATAACCAGATTTTCCGTGTAATGGATGACGATGAAGACATCCGCATTTTGGCGGAAGATATTAAGCGCAATGGGTTGATGCATAACCTTGTTGTATTCCCTGAACAGCGTGAAGAAGGAATGGTATATGTTTTGCTTTCCGGCGAACGGCGGTTTCGCGCATTGAATTACCTGCAAGAAAAAGGCGATGCAACATGGAATATTGTGAATTGCAATGTTGTGATAACACCTTTGTCTAAAAATGAAAGAAAAGTGCTACTGTACAGCGCAAACCTGCAGGTCCGCGGCGGATTCAGTGATGAAGCAATTCGCCGCCAGGCGATTGCGGAATTTATCACCTGCCTGCAAAAAGAACCTTATAATATGAGCAGAGAAGAAGCCCTTGGCGCGACAAAAAGCGTCAGTACCGTAAATCCACGCACGATTGAGCGGGATGCGCGGATCGAAGAGAAGCTGGAGGGCAAACTAAAAGAACTTCTAAATGATAAATTTTTAACGAGAAGCGAATGTGAGACTTATCTGCGGTTTGAAGAGGACATACAGGATGAAATTGCGGAGCGGTTTGCCAAATTGCAGGAAGTAGATTGCCATAGCAGCGATACAGAAGATGCGGGAAAGAACTATGTAGAGGTTCTTCGGGACAATCTGCATGACGCATTCAGAGAGCTGCTATACGATGCACAGCGGCGGGGAACGACCAAAGAATACGAAGCTGCTTATAAAAAGGCGATTCTTTATTTTGATGATGGTCTCGCTGAACTGAAAGGGAAAGCGGATGAATACGGCAAAGCTAAGGTAAGCAGCCAACCGAAAGAAATTTCCGCCATCGATTACGAGGGCAAAAAAGAAGCCGCCAGGGACCGTGCGCGAAAGGAACACGAGGTTACAGAAACCAAAAGCAGCATGATCCAGAAAAGTGTTCCCCAAATGGTCAAAAAATTGAATAAGGCATACAGCAGTAAGGCATTTGCAAAAGCGCTGAAAGGTGTATCCAAAGAATCCCGTGATGCAGATGTTGCGGCGCTGAATGAAATCATCGAGATTTCGATGAAGCTTAAAAACATCATAGAATCAATCGATTGATGCCGGTGGACACAATGAAAAAAGAAAGAGTTCTGATTCGTTTCCGACCGGAAATATATGAATGCTTTGAATTGGAAGCCGCTTATCAGGGGCTTCGCGTGGGAACGATTGCCAATCAATTATTGATCAGTGAGCTCAACAAAGCAGCAAGCGTGAAACCAGAACACTGCGTTGTATTTGGATCGGAAGACTACGCTGCGATTCCGGAGGGCAAGCGAAGCAGCTATTATGTGTTGCCAGAAAGCAAAGATATTATAGAATATCTGCCGGAGCAAACCGGAAAGCGGGGAGCAAAGCCGATCAATAAGCAGGTTACATTTTATCTGATGGAAGATCAGCTTGAAACGTTGAAAAAAATTGTCCGGATTCAGGATATTCGCAAATCAATGGACCACGGGCAAATTGTAACCTATCGCTTTGCCGTGTTGGGGCTGCTGCTGAACAATGAAGCGCTGGATAGAAAACCTCCGGTTATACATTAAGAGGTAGAAAGAAGCACGAAAGAAGCCGCAGGTATTGTGCCTGTGGCTTCTTTATTTTATATATCATACAACAATATTAGAATTGACAACAGGTACTTGAGTCGGAGAATGGTGAAAAAGTTTTTATATCGGTATCGGAACATAAATTATGCTGCTCTTGTGTAATCGCTTCCAATATTAAATAAGGGCAATACCGCATAATTCTAAGTGCCGATACGGCGAGCGAGGTGCGGTAGATGCCAAGCCAAAAGCGCAGATAATACTGGATGCTGCAAAGGTGAGCGCCGCCAGTGGCGGATGCAGCGAACCGAAGCAGGGGCAGCGGTCGCAGAGTGCGAGGGGCTTTTGCCCCCGAAGCACGATGCGGGTACCGCAACCCGACATTATCGAGCATTTTGGCAACGCAGATGCCGTGCCGCAGCTGCCGGAGCGGTGCTTGAGCCGCAAGGCGGGAATTGTGCGGTGTTGCCTTAGACTTTTTCATCGTGAATTACTCCTTTAAATTCTATTATTGTTCGTTGTTTTCATCCTCGACTTTTTCGAGGAACCTGTCCACAAAAGCCGTCTCAATGGCCTTGTAGGCGTCCACCACATAATTTTCGACACCTTTATATGTGCCGACGGTCGGGCTCTCGATTTTCTTGTGCGTGTCAATGATGGACTGCCCGATTTTGCCGACCTTCAATGATAAAATGATCAGGAGCCGTTTCCAAGCTGATGTAAGCAAAGAAATGGCTCCGGGTTTTGTCCTGTCTGCGCTACAAAAGAGATACATCGCATATTAAGGTGCTAATTTGTGAATAATTATCCTTGTTCTGCAATTTTTGTGTTCGCATCTTCGCACGGTTCCTTTATAATATAGGTAATACAATATAAAGGAGTCCCTTGACGATGCGAGCAATAAACCTTAAAA
>ERZ834382.2940-NODE-2940-length-11044-cov-4.176540_pt1 | contig 11044 bp, 9 predicted proteins | sample MGYA00519692_ERZ834382 | MGnify/ENA primary metagenome ERZ834382 (study PRJEB31850, sample SAMEA3708751) | human gut metagenome | biome: human gut; feature: human-associated habitat; material: faeces | place: China | collected 2014 ...
ACTGCCGCAGCAACCGCAACCGCTGCCACCTGCGTGAACGTCCTGTCCCTCAATATCGAAAATCATTTTACCGCAGTCCTTATGCTTTGTTCGTATGTCAAAGCCTTCTTTTAGCATTAGCTCCACAAGAATATCCGAGCCGACAACACCCAAATCACCCGTAAGTATCATATCGTAGTAATCGGGAGTTCTGTGTGTGTCATTAAAATGTGCGATAAGCGTATCAATCGCCGCCGGTGCCATAGCCGCACCCATATTGCTTATATCCGTTACGCCTTTGTCTATTACTTTTCCCGTTGTGACGTGCGTTATTTTCGGACCTGTTCCCTTTGATGACAATATCGCACACCCTGCACCCGTAACGGTCCATTGTGCCGACGGTGTACGCTGACCGCCGTATTCAAGCGGATTTCTGAACTGAATTTCCGATGAACAAAAATGGCTTGAAGTAAGGCACATTGCATAATCCGCAAACCCGGCACTGACAATCATACTTCCGATTGACATACTCTCAGTCATAGTTGAACACGCACCGTACAATCCCAAAAACGGTATATCAAAATCTCTGACGCTGTAATGTGCACCCACGCACTGATTCAGCAAATCACCGGCAAGAATGTAATCTATATCGCTTTGTTGTAATTTTGCTTTTTCAAGTGCTAAAAGTGCGGTCTTTTTTTGGAGCATACTCTCCGATTTTTCCCACGACTTTTCACCTAAAGTATCGTCGTCAAGTATTACGTCAAATGTACTTTTAAGCGGTCCTTTTCCCTCTTTTTGACCCACTGTCGAGGCGGTTTCTATTATTATCGGCGGATTGTCAAACGTAACAGTCTGCCGTCCGAGTCTGTTATTCATATTATCATCTCCTTGTTTGTTAGTTTTCGTAAAAATACTTAATTTTATGCACAAAAAAATACACCTCTTAACATAGGTGTATTTTTGTTTGTCACCGATATTTTTTATACAGGATTGATTACCGACAATGCCGAATGTTCTTTGACGAAATGTTCTTCAAAACGTTTTTGAACATCTTCAAAAGTTATTGTCTTATACACATCGTAGAAATTGAAATAATCAATATCCATAAACAACATCTGTAAAAATGTCACTGCATAATCTTCTACATCATTCTGTGAACGGATATATTCGCCCCAAACAACCTTTTTAATTCTCTCAAAATCTTCTTTTGAAAGACCGTTCTTTCTTGTTTCTTCAACTTCGTTTATAACCGCCTCATACACTGCCTTAGGGTCACTGCTTTCACCGTCTATTGATGAATACGCATAATCTGGCTGCATTGTGTATTCAAGCGAAAATCTGTTGTTTATAAGTCCTTTTTCGTAAAGGCTCTTATAAAACTTTGAACTTCTTCCGAAAAGCATTTTTAAAATAATATTCGTTTCTATACTTTTCTTTAAAAGCTCATCACCGCCGAAACCGTTATTTGTATCTTTAAAACCTGTCATAAACAACGGCATTGCAACGCTCAAGCTTTGTTCTGCGTACTGTTTTGCCACTTCATCAGGCTCTGTCGGATATACCTTTTTAATCTTTTCTTCAAACGGCTCATTCTTCTTTACACCGTTTTCAATAACCTTAGAAATCTTAACAGGGTCAACATTTCCGACAAGAACTATCGACATATTTGACAAGTTATAAAATGTATCGTAGCACTTATACAAATATTCAGGCGTTATATGGCTTATACTTTCAACCGTACCTGCAATTTCTTTTTTGACAGGGTGTTCCTTGTACAGGCAGTTCAGAAAATTAAAGAACAACTTCCAGTTTCCGCTGTCGTCATACATTCTTATTTCCTGTCCGATAATACCCTGTTCCTTTTGTACGCTTTCCTTCGTAAAATACGGACTTTGAACATAGTCCATAAGCGTTTCGATATTTTCTTCGATATTAGACGTTGCCGCGAACAGATACGCCGTTATATTAAATGATGTAAACGCATTTGCATTGCCGCCGTACTTTGAAAATTTATCAAATACATTACTGCCGTCCGGCTGGTCGAACATTTTATGTTCAAGATAATGTGCTATACCGTCAGGCACTTCCGTTAGCTCACTCTCACCCGGTACGACAAACTTTGAATCGACAGAGCCGTATCTTGTACCGAATATTGCATACGTTTTGCTGTAATCTTTTTTAGGAATTATATATATTCCGAGTCCCGAAGAATGTGTTGTGTAATACAGTTCCTCACCTGTTTTGTCATTTTTTCTGTACTGTAATTCCATTACGCATCCTCCTTTCCCGTTAAGAAATACACTGTTTCAAGTTTAACGTTTTTAAACACTCTTGCAGCGTCCTCCATCGTTATCTTGCTTATCTTTTCTTTAAGCGTGTCTATATCATAATCAGTTCCGACTATTTTCTGTCCCAAATAGAACGACTGCAACATATCTTGGTCGTCCTTGTATGATTCAAGCGAATTTATAATCGCATTAATGCTTGACTCATATTCAAGCTGTGATATTTCGCCGTTTTTAACATTCTCAAGCTGAACAAGTATTTCATCATATGCCTTTTGGAAATTCTTAAATTCAATACCTGCGTTTACAAACAAAGCGCCTTTGTTTTTGTCAAGACTGCCCGAAGCATAATAGCACAGGCTAAGCTTTTCACGCACATTGTTAAACAACTTCGAGTGAGCGCCGCCGCCGAATATACTGTTTGCAACCATCAATGTGGGATAATCGCTGTCTGTAGGCTTTATGTCTGTTGAAAACCCCATACAAAGTTTACCTTGTACAACGTCCATTTTATCAGTAACGTTTTTAACTTCGTTCTTCGGAACATATATTTCCGTCTTAGGAATATCCGCATTTTTAAACGCAATTTTGCCTGTGTATTTCTTTATCTTTTCGGCAAGTGCATTTGCGTCCGCATCACCGCATATATAAATATCAATAACAGATGATGTAATAATATTCTCATAATGCTTTTTCAAATTGTCGGCAGTTATTTTATCAATACCCTCTTGTGTACCGAGTTTTGAAATTGCATAATTTTCACCCTCAAACATTGTTTCGATACAGCGTTCTACAGCATACTGACGCTTATCGTTCATCATTGCCATTATTCTGTCTTTTGCGTTTTTCTTTTCCTGTTCGACAATTTCATCGCTGAATGAAGTTGATTCAAACATTATTGAAAGCATAAGTTCAATAACACTGTCACAAAGTTTTTCACCGTTCGGTGCATATTTATCGGAAATTGTTTCAAATGCAACGTGCAAAATATGGTCGTCACCGCGTTTTAGAACTCCGACACCTATTCCGGCACCGTACAGATTTTCAAGATACTTTGAAATTGCCTCACTGTCACTGCAAAGTCTGCAGCCTCTTTTAAGCACATAAGGCAAAAGTGCGTTAAGCGACGATTCTTCTTCGTTTAAATCTCTGTGAATATATACGTCAATCGTAGTTGTTTTCAACTTCGTCATAGGTATATAATACAGATTTATATTTGAATTTATATTAATACTTTCCATTCCGTTTCTCCTTTACTGTTTTTAATATATTTTACCCCAAAATAAACCATATGTCAATCATCGAAAATCCTCAAAAATTACATCTATGATGTGATTTTTAGAACTGTCAACGAACTTAAACATAGCTTTCTATATCCCTTAATGTCATATCTCGGTGCAGTGCAAGATTAATTCCGTTTGCAACGGTTTTAGCCGTTCTTTCGATTACAAGGTCAATATCCTTTGTCGTAACCATAAGCGGTGCAAGCTCTTTTGGTATTTCAACCTTTGATATTGTTGCGGCGTCTATAACGGTCGGTACACCTATCGCAATCACCTTTGCACCAATCGTTTCTTCATTAAGACATTCTCTGTTATTTCCCACGCCGGCACCCGGTTGAATACCTGTATCCGATATTTGTACAGTGGTAGAAACACGTCTTATATCCGCCGCCGCCATTGCGTCAACGGCGATAATAAGATTCGGTTTCACCTTTTCGCTTACCGCCTTGATAATCTCCGCAGTTTCAATGCCTGTTGTTCCGAGAACTCCGGGTATCAACGCACATACACCGCTTATATTATCATCAAAAAAATCTTTCATATTCTGTTTTATATGATGTGTCACCAACAGCCTTGACACCACTTCCGTACCGAGTGCGTCAGGCGTTATGTCACGGTTTCCGAGTCCTACGACAAGTGTAAGACTGTCACTTTTTATATCGGCCATTTTACGAATTCCCTCCGAAATAAGAGTGCATACCCTTTCGTATATATCAATACTGTATTTCAAATTCGGCGACTCAATCGTTATATAATTGCCTATCGCCTTGCCGAGTGCCTCACTTCCGTTTTCGTTTGTTATTTCTATATTCGTAACGGTTATTCCGTCCTCTGTACGCACATCGGATATAACACCGTCTATTTCCGTTGCATTTTTCGCCTCACGTCTGCTGAGTTCGTGTGCCTCCACCGCCAAGTCTGTTCTTATATTCTGCATTTATACAATCTCCTTTTTTCATCTATCTTTTGAAAAAACAGAGATTATTATACAAAAAAGAGCGATACGGTTGTATCGCTCATCTTTTCGATTATTTGCCAAGTGCATTGTCTATGTCTGTTTTTAGTTTATCCTTGTCACTGCACTTAAATTCAATAGCCGAGATATTGTTTGATGTATCAAGCATAATAAGTGCCGGAGTTTGGTCTTTTACCAATGAGAAGTTTTCAAGTGCCTCAGGATTTTCGTCAACATTTACAAGTTGAAAGTTGATTTTGTCCTTATATTCGTTTTCAAGTTCAGTGTACATTGTGTTTGTTGCGTCAAAGTTATCGTCCGCATTTGCCACAAAGTACATAAATGTAGGAGTTACCTTTTCTGTGCTTTCAGTTTGTGCCGTGTCTGTGCCTGAATTATTTGTACTTCCGCAGCCTGCAATCATTCCGACTGCCATAACGGCTGACATTGCCAATGCTATAATTTTCTTTTTACTCATCATCATTCTCACCTTTCAATTTATCTTTCATTATATCTAAAGCACGATTTGCTATTTTGTTATAGCGTTCGGCTTTATTTCTTATTCTTTCGTTAAGTCCGTCTATAATGCCGAAATTCGCATTCATAGGCTGGAACTTTGTATTTGCAGAATTTGAAATATAAAGCGGTAATGCACCGATACAAGTTTTTGAATCCGGTTCAAACATATCTTTTCCGTTAAGCATAGCCGCCATATTATATCCGGCAAGTATTCCGCTTGACGCCGACTCAACATAACCTTCGACACCGGTTATCTGTCCGGCAAAAAATACTTTTGGGTATTTCTCCATTTGATAATACTTATTTAAAAGCGTCGGAGAATTTATATAAGTGTTTCTGTGCATAACTCCGTAACGCACAAATTCAGCATTTTCAAGTCCCGGAATCATTGAGAACACGCGTTTTTGCTCTCCCCATTTCAAATTCGTCTGAAAACCGACAAGGTTATAGAGCGTACCCTCTTTATTATCCTGTCTTAGCTGAACAACCGCATATGCGTCGTCCTTGCCCGTCTTTGGATTGACAAGACCGACAGGTTTTAACGGTCCGAACACAAGCGTCTGTTCACCTCTTTTTGCCATAACCTCAACAGGCATACAGCCCTCAAAAACCTTTTGATTTTCAAATTCTTTAAGCGGTGCTGTTTCAGCCGTGATAAGCTCGTTATAAAAAGCGGTATATTCCTCTTTTGTCATCGGACAGTTGATATAATCGGCAGTACCTTTATCGTATCTTGCCGCCTTGAAAACTTTGTCTTTGTCAATACTTTCTTCCGTCACAATCGGTGCGGCTGCGTCATAAAAGTACAATTCGTCCGAACCTGTAATTTTCTTTATTTCATCGGCAAGTCCGTCTGAAGTAAGCGGACCTGTTGCGATTATTGTATATTCGTCGGGATTGATTTCCGTAACTTCTTCATTAAATACGGTTACACGCGGATGATTTTTAATTTTTTCCGTTATATGCTTTGCAAAAACATCTCTGTCAACCGCCAAAGCACCGCCTGCCGGCACACGGCTTATATCAGCAGCCTCCATCATAACCGAATCAAACATACGCATTTCTTCTTTTAAAAGACCGCACGCGTTTTCAATTCTGTCAGCCTTCAAAGAGTTTGAACACACAAGTTCCGCAAAATTTTCATTTGAATGTGCCGGTGAATACTTTGCGGGTTTCATTTCATAAAGGTCAACGTCAATCCCATGCTTTACAAGCTGCCATACCGCCTCACAACCGGCAAGTCCGGCTCCTATAACTTTTACTTTCACTTCTTTTCGTCCTTTAACTTTCTCTCATATTTACAATCTTCATTATAGCAGAAAATCTTACCGTTTCTGCCTTGCTTTTTAAGGAGCAAACCGCCACACTGCGGACAAGCCTCGTCCTTAACAGGCATATCCCATACCATAAAGTCGCACTTCGGCGAATGTTCACAACCGTAGTAAACCTTACCTCTCCTTGACTTTTTAACAAGTATTTCACCGCCGCACTTAGGGCATTTCGCACCTGTTTCTTCGCGGATAGCCTTTGTATTTTTACATTCCGGATAACCCGGACAAGCCAAGAATTTACCGAATTTACTCAGCTTGTACACCATTTTTCTTCCGCACTTTTCACATACAACATCTGATTCTTCGTCTTTAATCTGAATTTTTTCGATGTTCTTCTGTGCCTTTTCAAGTGTATCCTTAAATGACGGATAAAAATCGTTAATCAGCTTTTTCCAATTCAATTCGCCTTCTTCAACGCTGTCAAGCTCTTTTTCCATATCAGCCGTAAATTCAACGTCCACAATATCCGAAAAGTTATTTTTCATAATTTCCGACGTAACAAATCCAAGCTCTGTCGGAACAAGCTGTTTCTTACTTCTTACGACATATCCTCTTGACACGATTGTTGAAATAGTCGGTGCGTACGTTGACGGTCTGCCTATTCCGTTTTCTTCAAGCTCCTTGATAAGCGTAGCGTCCGAATATCTTGCTGGAGGTTGAGTAAAGTGTTGCTTTTCCTCCGAACTTTTAAGTGCAACGGTTTGATTTTCTTCAAGGTTAGGAAGCATTTTTTCTTTCTTTTCCTTGTTGTCCGTTGACTCAACGTACACCGTCATATAACCCTTAAACTTTATGTTTGAACCGCTTGCCTTAAATGTATGACCGTTTGCGTCAATAGTTACCTGCATTGTGTCATATACCGCACTTGTCATCTGACTTGCGGCAAATCGTTCCCAAATAAGCTTATAAAGTCTGTATTGGTCGTTTGTAAGTTTATCCTTAATATCAATCGGCTTTATGTTTATTGAAGTCGGTCTGATAGCCTCATGGGCGTCCTGTGCATTCTTTTTTGTCTTGTATTGCTTTGCCTTTACATATTCGCTTCCGTAATTTTCAGTCAAATATGCAACCGCCTCTTTCTGTGCGTCGTCGGCAATTCTTAGCGAATCTGTTCTCATATACGTTATAAGACCTATTGTTCCTATCTTTCCGCCAAGGTTAATACCTTCGTAAAGAGTTTGTGCAATCTGCATTGTTTTTGCCGCTTGGAAATTATACTTTCTTGACGCGTCCTGCTGCAGAGTACTTGTCGTAAACGGCGGTTGAGGATTACGCTTTTGCTGACCTCTTTTAACCTTTTCTATAACAAAATCGGCATTTGCTATTGCGTCCGAAACTTTCTTTGTTTCTTCGGCATTGTTTAGCTTTACTTCTTTGCCCTTTTCACCGTAATATTTTGCATTAAAATCCTTTTTACTTTTCGGATCATTCAAAACCGTTTCGATTGACCAATATTCCTGAGGAGTAAAGTTTTCGATTTCTTCTTCCCTGTCACATATAAGCTTTGTCGCAACAGACTGTACACGACCGGCACTAAGTCCTCTTTTAACCTTTTCCCAAAGAATAGGACTGATTGTATAACCCACAATTCTGTCAAGCACACGTCTTGCCTGTTGTGCGTCAACAAGGTCCATATCAATCTTTCTCGGCTGTTTTATTGCCGCCTTAACGGCTGTTTTTGTAATTTCGTTAAACGTTACACGGCAATTTGACTCAGGGTCTATTTTAAGTGCCTCCGCCAAATGCCAGCTTATTGCCTCGCCCTCACGGTCCGGGTCAGTTGCGAGATAAACTACATCTGCTTTTTTAGCCTCTTTTTTCAGTTGTGTAAGCAGCTGTCCTTTTCCGCGTATTGTTATATATTTCGGTGTGTAATCATTTTCAAAGTCTATACCCATTTGACTTTTCGGAAGGTCGATTATATGCCCCATAGACGCCATAACTGTATAGTCCTTGCCAAGATATTTTTTTATTGTCCCCGCTTTTGCCGGTGACTCCACTATTAACAGCTTTTTCGTTGCCATATAATTTCCTCCGTATCTATAATTTCAGTTGATATTTACTTCCGGGAAGTTTCTTAACCAATCCCTTGACTTCAAGCATTATAAGCTTTGTATTTATCTCGCTTACGTTTCTTTTCAGTTCCCTTGAAAGTTCATCTATCTGCATATCGCTTTTCTTTAATATATCTATTATCTGTTTTTCAAATTCATTTAGTTTGCTGTATTTACTGTCATCAACAGTTTTTTGTATCGGCTCACTTTTTACCTTTTTAGGTATAACTTTTTCGGCATACGGATATTCGCTTATTATATCCGCTGCGCCGTTTATCAGTTTTGCACCCTGTTGAATGATTTTGTTAGTTCCCAAGGAATTTGTATCTGTAATATTTCTCGGTACCGCAAATACATCTCTGTCATTTTCAAGTGCATATTTTGCTGTTATAAGCGCGCCGCTCTTTTCCGGTGCTTCCGTTACGAGTATTCCGCGTGACAGTCCCGCTATAATTCTGTTCCTTGCAGGAAAATGATTTCTTATAGGCGGTGTACCGGGTGCGTATTCTGATATTATACAACCTTTTTCGGTAATTGCTTTGACAAGTTCAACATTTTCCGACGGATACACTATATCAAGTCCGCTGCCGACAACACCGACCGCCACTCCGCCGACATCAAGTGTTGCCCATGCACCGACCGTATCAATACCTCTTGCCAGTCCGCCGACAGTCACCGCACCGTATTGTGCCAATTCGCGACATATCCTGTCAGTCACAACCCGTCCGTATTCCGATGAATTTCGTGTACCCACAACGCCTATTGTAAGCACCTTATCAAGCTCCAACACCTTGCCCTGTACATACAAGACATACGGCGGACTTGATATATTCTTTAATATTTGCGGATAGCTTTCACTGTCGTAAACCAATATTTTCTGATTTAATTTTGCGGTTTGTTCAAGTATTTTTTCTGCTTTGGATAAATCCTTGTCTGCAAGACTTGATTTTATTTTGTCACTCAAACCGTATATATTATTGAAGTTTTTTGAAAAATATATTTCTTCAACAGTTTTAAAATACTCTAAAAGTACTTTAATTTTTGATGGCGTAACACCGTATTTAGTTGTAAGCCATAACCAATAAAGTATATGTTCCATCAATCCACCACCTAAAATACATCTGTTACATTACTACAAATCTCAAAAATTGTCAAGACCTTTGGCGAACAAGTTCGTACATTAATATCGCCGCCGCAACTCCCGCATTTAGCGATTCGGCTTTCCCTAAAATCGGAATTTTAACGCATTGACACATTTTCTGAACATCTTCCGATATTCCGTTTGCCTCGTTTCCTACTATTATAATAGTAGGTTTTTTCATATTCGCACTGCGGTAATCTATTGTATTGTCACCAAGTGCACCGCCGATAAGCTGAAAACCGCTGTTTTTGTATTCGCTGAGTTTTTCATATGACACACCTGTCACAACTCTCATATTGAAAAACGAACCCATACTTGAACGCACCGTTTTCGGACTGTATAAATCAACGCACCCATCCGACAACAACACTCCGTCAAATCCTGCCGCATCAGCCGTTCTGATTATCGTTCCGAGATTACCCGGGTCATTTATACAGTCGCAATATATGTACGATTTTTCCGTGTTGGGTGTAAAATCGGTTTCATCTTCAATTTTCACAACCGCAAGTATGCCCTGCGGTGCTTTTGTATCGCACATTTTCATAAATACGTCGTCTTGTACCTTATATAATGAAATATCTTTCGGATATTTGAATTTTTCGTTTTCAAAAAAACTGTCCGATACATATAATGCGGTTATCTCCCTTTCGGAATTTAATGCATCCGATACCGATTTTATTCCTTCTATTGTATACTCACCGTATTTCTGCCTTGATTTTTTCTGCGACAGTGATTTTACATATTTGCATTTATTGTTTGATGAAGAAGTAATCTCTAACATAAATCATTTCCTTATCTATTCTATATAAGTATTTTCAACTAATTATATACCCTTTTTTTGAAATTGGCAACAATTAATTTAAGTAACAAAAAAATTTCGTGCAACGTATTATACCATAAGAACTTTTAAGGAGATGATTTTAGTGGAAACAAATGTACTGTTCGCACTGTCGCTAACGGTTATGGCAGGACTTGCAACTGGAATCGGCAGTATAATAGCATTGTTTGCAAAAACCACAAATACAAAGTTTCTCGCCGGCTCGCTCGGATTTTCAGCCGGAGTAATGATATACGTTTCAATGATTGAAATTTTTCAGAAGTCACGCACATATATCGCGTCAGCTACAAATGACACTGTGGGATATTATATCGCGGTAGTATCATTCTTTGTCGGAATACTTCTTATCGGGCTTATAGACTACTTTGTGCCGTCAACAGAAGGTGATATAGGTAATCTGACCGAAAACGAAACCCGCTCGATTTCCCTAAAACGTATGGGCTTTATGACCGCCCTCGCAATCGGCATACATAACTTCCCCGATGAGCATGTCGTATTAATGTTAATTAAACTCCTTTCTCAATACTTGTGATTTGCTTTGATTTTATAAGATTGTTCCAAGGTGATTTCTGTACAAATAAGTATCCTCCGTTTTTATACAGTTCTTCAAATTGTTCATCGTCTACATTATACTGATTCTTAATTTCTTCGCCAAT